>VAOX01044702.1_pt1 | contig 19353 bp, 17 predicted proteins | sample 3393891 | NCBI WGS metagenome assembly VAOX01 (sample SAMN08290429, study PRJNA428436) | hydrothermal vent metagenome | isolation source: Deep-sea hydrothermal vent chimney | place: Indian Ocean: Southwest Indian Ridge | depth 2822 m m | reverse complement strand
TGCCTGACGTTTGGCTGGTGCACCAACTAACACTTCCCCATCCTCAGTGTAAGCGACGATAGATGGTGTGGTTCGTGCGCCCTCCGCATTTTCGATGACCTTTGGCTGCCCATTTTCCATGATCGCCACACATGAATTGGTCGTGCCTAAATCGATGCCAATAATTTTGCCCATGTTGAGTATTCCTTTACGATTGATTTTCGATAATTTTAACGATATTAGTTTGGGGTAACTCCGCGATTTTCAAGGTTCCTTGCTTTTGACAACGGATACGAGCGCCGGTCGCAAGACGCGTTCTTGCAATAAATACCCTTTTTGTAATACCTGGACGATGGTGTTAGGGGCGGCATCGCTCTCCACCATGGTCATGGCTTGATGATGGTGCGGATCGAACTTGTCACCGATAGGATTCAATTCCTGAATATTGAATTTTTCAAAAAGCCCGGTTAATTGCTTAAGTGTTAATTCCACACCGTTACGAAGCGATTCCACCGTAGCGCTGTCAGTGGCTAACGCCGCTTCCAGACTATCTTTAACTGCAAGTAATTCGCCGGAGAATCTTTCAATCGCATACTTGTGTGCGTTGGCGATGTCATTTTGGGCGCGTTTGCGAATGTTTTCCGCTTCCGCCTTGGCGCGCAGCCAAGCATCGTGGTGCTCTTGGGCGGTGAGTTCAGCTTGTTTCAGCATCTCCTCCACACTAGGCATGGTCTCCGGTGTCTCTTGTCCATCGGTTTCTGTGGCTAACGGTTCCGTTTCTTGTGGTTCGTTTTGCATGTGTTCCTCCAACTATAAGCTGTTTCTTACCTGGGGACGGATGGATGAATTTCAAGTGGCGGCGGTTTTTCCCCTGTGCAAACATGCGTGTATGCTGGAGGCATCTCTAGTAGATATTTTGGCTTTATCAGGAATGGCCTTATGGCGAAGTAACCGGTAACTTTATGTCAGGGATCGACACCCAGCCCGCTAGATTTTGCAACACGATTTCTCGCATTGCGCTGATCCAAGCTGAGTGTTCGTTGAGCGCTGGAATATAATGGAACACCTGACCACCATGTTTGAGAAATATAGCCCTGTCTTCAATAGCAATTTCTTCTAGGGTCTCTAGACAGTCAGCGGCAAATCCGGGGCAGATCACGTCTACTCGATGTAGGCCGTTTTTCGCGAGTTGTTTTAACGTCTCGACCGTATAAGGTTTGATCCATTTTGTTCGGCCGAAGCGTGACTGAAAGGTTACCGATATTTGTGCTGGGTCGAGTGCTAATGCAGCTGTTAGCAGGTCAGCAGTATGCTGGCATTCGGTAGGGTATGGATCTCCCTTTTTGGCAGCTAGGCGGGGGATGCCATGAAAACTCATCAGCAGTTTTTCCGATCGACCGTGACGAGCCCAATGTGTGCGTATAGTGGTGGCTAACGCCTCGATGTAGGCGGGGGGGGCATGATAGTCACGAATTATTCGCAGCGCTGGTTGATTGCGCTGGCGCATGAACGCTTGGAACAACGCGTCGCAAGCACTGGCAGTGGTGGCGGCAGCATATTGTGGATAGAGCGGAAATGCGAGGAGACGGCGGCATCCCTGATCGAGTAGTTCACGAATGCCGTCGTCTATGGATGGAGTGCCATAGCGCATGGCCACTGCAACGGGGATGGGCGGTGCGTGGCTCTCACCCAGGTAATCTTGTAATAATTTGGCTTGATGGCGAGTATGGACGAACAGCGGCGAACCGTCTTTGGTCCAGATGGCAGCGTATTTTTCTGCTGATTTGGCGGGACGGGTGGGCAGAATGACGCCATGCAAAATCGGCCACCATAGCAGACGTGGTAGTTCAACGACTCGTCGATCACCCAGGAATTCTCGTAAGTAGCGTTTTAATGCAGCTTTTGTGGGCGATTCAGGTGTGCCCAGGTTAATCAGCAATACGCCAGTCTGCATGGGGGAGTCGTGCATGGAGTTAATCATCATGCGTGGGGCGGGGTTAGCTTTGAGACAGGGCGCTGGACAGCATTTTGGCGGTGATGTCCACAATGGGAATAACGCGATTATACGCCATACAGGTGGGGCCGATCACACCGAGGGTGCCGGCGACAGTGCCATCGACTTCGTATGGCGCAGTAACGATGCTGTATTCACTCATAGGCATCTGACTGGATTCCCCGCCAATAAATATTTTTATCCCTTCTGCGTGTTGACTGTGATCCAGCAGACGGATGAGACGGCTTTTTTCCTCAAATAAATCGAATAATTTACGCAAGATATCAACATTGGACAACAATTCGTTTTGCAATAGTTTGTGCTCGCCAAACAATACATAGTCGTCTTGTGGCTTTCCCAGCGCGTCCCGGCTGGCGTCCAACGCCTTGGTCATGAACGTGGTCATGTCGTGACGCAACTTTTTCATCTCGTCGTAAATCTTGTGGCGTACTTGCTCGAAAGTGTGGCCGACGTAATGCCGGTTGAAAAAGTTGGCGGCCTGGGTGAGCTCAGATTCGTCGTAATCTTTGTCAGTCAGTAGAATCCTGTTTTGCACGTTGCCGTCAGTGGCGACGATGATAAGCAAGACGCGTTGTTTAGATAGTTTGATGAACTCCACTTGGCGGAAGGCCGGATTGCGGCGTGGTTTCATAACCACTGCGGCGAATCGTGTGAGTTCGGATAATAGCTGCGAGGCGGACGTGATGAGGCGATGCGGGTCATCCGGATGCAGAAACAGTTCCAGTTGTTGTAAGTCCTCTTTTCCCAGCGGTTGGATTGTGAGCATGGTATCGATGAACACCCGGTAACCCTGTGGGGTCGGTACCCGTCCTGCAGAAGTATGGGGGCTGGTGACTAAACCCATGTCTTCCAAGTCAGCCATGATGTTGCGAATTGTGGCTGGGCTAACGTCTAATCCGCAATGCTGGGATAGTGTCCGGGAGCCGACTGGTTGACCGTCGCCGAGGTAAATTTCCATCAGCGTTTTTAGTAAAATCTTGGCGCGTGAACTAGGCATAAGCTGATTCTACTATGAAAGCAGCGGCAATGAGGAACCTTACCGCCGAGCGTGAAGAGAATTGGCGGAAACATCGCCAGGTCACCTTTGATTCACCTGGGGCGATATGGTTTAATCCACGACATGCAGCCTCAGTTTCAAACGATCGCCCTGGTCGGCAAATACAATAGTCCCGATGTCGGCGAATCCTTGCTACGTCTGGGCGATTTTTTGCAAGAACGCGGTGCGGATCTTCTGCTGGAGGCAGGTACTGCAACCAATATTGGTGCGACATCGTATTCGGTGGCGACGCTGGACGAGATTGGCTCGCGCGCCGATCTTGTCGTGGTGTTGGGTGGGGATGGAACGATGCTAAATATTGCGCGTTCTTTACTTCCCTACGGGTCTTCGCTGGTCGGCATTAATCAGGGGCGATTGGGTTTTCTGACCGACGTGTCTGTTGACGCTATGTTTCACACGCTGGGGGAAATACTCGACGGCGAATATCTGGGTGAGGAGCGTTTTTTACTGAATACCGTGATTCGCCGTTGTGGTCAAGCGGTGTTTAGCGCGTGTGCTTTCAACGATGTGGTGATTAGCAAGGGTGTTACCGCACGAATCATCGAGTTAGAGGTATTTATCGATGGCCAATTCGTTTACAGTCAGCGCTCCGATGGGATCATTGTCGCGACTCCCACTGGTTCTACTGCTTACGCCCTGTCGGCGGGAGGGCCGATTCTGCATCCTACTCTGGAAGCTTTTGCGCTGGTACCTATTTGCCCGCATACGTTGAGTAACCGGCCGATTGCGATTAACAGTGAGAGTACGGTTGAAATTTTATTGTTGCACGCCGATGACTCGTTAGTGCACTTCGACGGCCAACGCCACTTTAACTTGGAGCAAAATGACTGGGTGATAGTGCGTCGTTCCGAACACACGATTCGGCTGCTTCATCCCCTGGGACATAGTTACTACGATACCCTGCGGCAAAAGTTGCATTGGGGTGAAAAATTATAAGGTAATTGCCTTATGTTGACGCATTTGAGCGTGCGTGACTTTGTTATCGTTGACCACTTGGCACTGGAATTCTCTCCCGGATTTACCGTTCTTACCGGGGAAACCGGTGCGGGAAAGTCAATTTTGGTAGATGCCTTGGGGTTGCTTCTGGGAGGGCGGAGCGAGGCAGGGTTAGTGCGCGAAGGTAAAGACCGCGCTGATTTGGTGGCAGAATTTGATATTGCCGCCTTGCCACTAGTGCAAAATTGGCTGAAAAACCATGATCTGGAAGGCGATCCTGGTATTTGTCTGTTTCGCCGCCAGAGTGATGTCAGTGGTCGGTCGCGAGCGTTTATTAATGGCATCCCTGTCACGGTGCAGCAATTGCGTGAGGCAGGGGAGTTGCTGGTGGATATCCAAGGGCAACATGCCCATCTTTCGTTGCTTCGTCCCCATGTGCAGCGTGACTTGTTAGATGCTTTTGGCGGGCTGACTGCGGCTGCCGCCTCGGTAGCGACGGCTTACCGCGCGTGGCGGCGCTTACACGATCAGCGGCAGGTCTGGGATGCGCAATCCAGCGCCGCCGCTACTGAGGCGCGGCAGTTAGCGTGGCAAATCGAAGAGTTGCGAACACTTAATGTTCAGCCCGACGAATGGACGGTGTTACAGGCAGAACATGCGCGTCTGGCGCACGCCGCCAGCTTGCTGGAGGGTGCGCAGTATGGATTGGAATCACTTTCGGAGAGTGACGATGCGGCGTTGTCGCGACTAAACACCGTAGTTTCTAGTCTCGGTGCGTTAGCCGTTTACGATTCAGATCTGCGTGAAACGCTCGCATTATTTGAATCGGCTGCGATTCAAGTGCAGGAGGGTTGTTATAGCTTGCGTCATTATGCGCAGAAGATCGATCTTGATCCTGAACAGCTGGCGCAATGCGAGCAGCGTTTGCAGTGTATTCACGAGTGCGCACGCAAGTATGGCGTCTTGCCGACGCAATTGCCGGCGCAACTCGCCCATTGGCAGGCGCGACTCGACGCAGTTGGCGGCGCGGAAGGTGGTGCGATGTTACGGCAACGGGAGGATGCGGCGTGGCATAACTATCTCGACAAAGCCCGGTGCCTTAGTGTGGCGCGCCAGCGTTGGGCCACGGAAATGTCGGCACGTGTTAGCGACGCCATGCAGCGGCTATCCATGAAGGGCGGACGATTTGAGGTGACGCTTGTGCCGCAACCAGATGGCGCAGTTTACGGTCTTGAGCAGATTGAATTTTGCGTCGCTGTTCACGGTGGCACTGCGTTAAGGCCGCTAGCCAAGGTAGCCTCTGGCGGAGAGCTATCCCGTATTAGATTGGCGATCCAAGTGATCACGACGGCGGCGGCGGAAGTGCCGACGCTTGTGTTTGACGAAGTAGATGTGGGTATTGGTGGTGGTGTCGCTCAGGTCGTCGGTCAGATGTTGCGGGAGTTAGGTGTGGAGCGCCAAGTATTGAGCGTTACCCACCTACCGCAAGTGGCGGCTTTAGGTGATCATCATTGGCGGGTCACCAAGTCCGAACAAGGTGGGCAGGTGATTAGCAGTATTATGGCGCTGGAGCAACCGGCGCGCATTGAAGAAATCGCTCGTATGTTAGGTGGCGTGGACATCACTGAGACGACCAGGGCGCATGCCAAAGAGATGCTGGGCCTGCGTTGAGCGGCGCATTTAAGAGACTGGGTTGGTGGGAGCACCTGCTTGCCGGGACGACTACGCACCATGCGGGTTTTATCTGGAGGTCATGATTTGTTGGGGCAGTTTTTACGCACGCAATCGGCGTAAATATGCAGCGCATGTTCTCGAATATAAAAGCCGCGTTCCTCGGCGATTTGTTGTTGGCGTTTCTCAATTTCTGGATCGCAAAATTCTTCCACTCGGCCACACTGACGGCACGTGATATGGTCGTGATGTTCGCCCTGGTTAAGTTCGAAGACGGATTTTCCCCCTTCGAAGTGCTGACGCGCCAGCAAGCCCGCGCCCTCGAATTGCGTGAGTACGCGGTAGACTGTTGCTAGGCCGACATCTTCTCCTTCCGTCAACAATATCTTATAAATATCTTCGGCGGATAGGTGACGGACAGGGCCTGATTCAAAAATTTTGAGGATTTTGATACGTGGGAGCGTGGCCTTAAGTCCCACGCTTTTTAAATCGTTCGGCTCGCTCATTGAGAAATGCCCGCTGAATGAATTTGAGTTATCATACTAGAGGTCGCCTAATTGTTTCCAGTTGAAGGGCTTTCGCACAGTGTCTGTCGGAGTGTTTCGCGGAACGCGTCATGAATTTTCTCGAGTAGCGTATATTATTATGGGTAAAAGGATATTTTTGTTTGCAGTCGTCACGTTATTGGCTGCCTGCACCATGAGCAATCCGTTAAAACCTTACAAAATAGATATTCAGCAGGGAAACCAATTAACCCAGAAGATGGTGGCGCAGCTAAAGTATGGCATGACTAAGGATCAGGCGCGGTATGCGCTGGGAACCCCCTTGTTGACCGATATTTTTCATGCGAGCCGTTGGGATTATTTTTATAGCAACCGCAAAGCGGGAAAATTAACCCAGGAGCGGCGGATTTCGTTAATTTTTCGTGATGACAAGCTCGTTCGAGTAATCGGCGATGTGGTTGCTGCGAAGGGAAAACAGATCGGTTGGCGCGCTGGTGCAGCCACAATAGCGCCTGGCGGGGCGAAGCTGTCGGCGGGCCAGAAAGGACGCCAGGGATTTTTTGCGTGGGCGTTGGAAAAAATCGATTTGTAGCACAGCGTTACGCTGGTACGGCGATGCGCCGCAGTTAAGGGAAAATATGTTGAATATTGCAGTCGCCGGCAGTGCTGGTCGTATGGGGCGTGCCCTGCTGGAAGCGGTGATGCAGTCTCAAGACGTGCGATTGTGCGCTGCGCTGGAGCGAGCGGGAAGTCCTTTGGTTGGCAAGGATGCCGGTGAGTTGATCGGCACACTCTGTGGCGTGTGTGTCACTGATGATGTGGCGGGTGCGCTCGATGGTTGCCGTGTCCTGATCGATTTCACGCGCCCAGAAGGGACGCTGCGGCACGTGGCCGATTGCCGTCGCCAAGGTGTTGGCATGGTGATTGGTACGACTGGATTGACGGCCGAGCAGACGTCGGCGATCCGTGCCGCTAGCCATGACATCCCTATTGTTTTGGCACCTAATATGAGCGTGGGCGTGAACCTGGTGTTCAAGCTGCTGGAAGTGGCGGCCCAGGTACTGCAAGATGGTTATGATGTAGAAATTATCGAGGCGCACCATCGTCACAAAGTGGACGCGCCTTCTGGGACGGCGTTGCGGATGGGCGAGGTGATCGCTGATACGATGGGCCGCCATCTCGGCGAGCATGCGATTTACGGTCGGCAAGGAACCATCGGCGAGCGACAGCCGAATACTATCGGTTTCGCCACGATTCGCGGTGGCGATATTGTGGGCGAGCATACGGCCTTGTTCGCTGGCATCGGTGAGCGGGTGGAAATCAGCCATAAGGCGTCTAGTCGTGCTACCTTTGCCCAGGGCGCGATGCGTGCCGCGCGTTTTCTGGATGGATGCAACCAAGGACTATTCGACATGCAGGACGTTTTGGGTCTGCGTTGATCGGTGACAGGTTTTTCGGTATAATTACCTCTGATTAAATCAAGCGGGGCGGGCACTTAGGCCCGTCCCGCTTTGTGCGTTCGCCGGGTGTATGTGACCTTCTTTCGGGGGGCTGCCCGTTGTGTGCGCGCAGTATTTTCTTGGGCTGGGCCCAAAAAACCGGAGGAAGTTTCTGTGTCGTTACGTCAACCCGCGATTCTTGTCTTGGCCGATGGAACGGTGTTGCGCGGTATTTCTATTGGTGCCGATGGTTGTGCGGTGGGTGAAGTCGTATTTAATACCGCGATGACTGGCTATCAGGAAATTCTGACGGATCCGTCCTATTGCCGCCAGATCGTTACCCTAACCACACCGCATATCGGTAATGTTGGTGTGAATACAGAAGACGATGAGTCTGGCGAGATTCATGCTACGGGTCTAGTGATTCGTGATTTGCCGTTGGTTCATAGTAATTTCCGTAGCCAGCGGGATTTGTCCGGTTATCTGGGTGAGCGCGGCGTGGTCGCTATTGCTGGCGTTGATACCCGTCGGCTGACACGATTGTTGCGTGAAAAAGGCGCACAGAGTGGCTGTTTGATGGCGGGAGGGATCGATGAAGCAGACGCTTTGCGCCAGGCGCGTTCTTTTTCGGGGCTTGCAGGCCTGGATCTTGCTCAGGTTGTCAGCTGTCGGCAGCCTTATCCATGGACAGAGGGGGTGTGGGTGCTAGGTAAGGGGTTTTCCGTTCCGCCCCCTGCTCACAGCCATGTGGTGGCCTATGATTTTGGTGTGAAACGCAACATTTTGCGGATGCTCGCCGACCGTGGGTGTAAAATAACGGTCGTGCCTGCGAAGACACCGGCTAAAGTAGTGTTGGCCATGAATCCGGATGGGGTGTTTTTGTCCAATGGGCCGGGTGATCCCGCACCTTGCGATTATGCAATTGACGCCGTTCGTGAATTGCTCGATGCTAAATTGCCGTTATTTGGTATTTGCCTGGGCCATCAATTGTTAGCGCTGGCGAGTGGCGCAAAAACCATCAAGATGAAATTCGGCCACCATGGGGCGAACCATCCGGTAAAAGACCTAGATAGCGGCAGGGTGATGATCACGAGTCAAAATCATGGTTTTACGGTGGACAGAGAAACTCTGTCAGCACCGATTCGTATGACGCACCAATCCTTATTTGACGGTACATTGCAGGGCATCGCCCGTACCGATGTGCCCGCATTCAGTTTTCAGGGACATCCCGAAGCCAGTCCTGGACCTCACGACGTTTCCTATCTATTCGATCGCTTTATCGATTTGATGGGGAAACGGTAACGCCATTCATGAAAGGGTCGTGAGCCGTCCGGTTCCCGACACACGCTTTTTATGCCGAAACGATCCGATATACGCAGTATTCTAATTATTGGCGCAGGCCCTATTGTCATTGGACAGGCTTGCGAGTTCGACTATTCCGGTGCCCAGGCGTGTAAGGCTTTGCGCGAGGAAGGGTATCGAGTAATCCTAGTAAATTCCAATCCCGCAACGATCATGACTGATCCGGAAACGGCGGATGTTACTTACATCGAGCCGATTACCTGGTCGGTAGTGGAGAAGATTATCGCCGCCGAGCGGCCGGACGCTATTTTGCCGACTATGGGAGGTCAGACCGCGTTGAATTGCGCGCTTGATCTGGCGCGTCATGGTGTGCTAGCGCAATACAACGTGGAGATGATTGGGGCTGATCGTGAGGCTATAGATAAAGCCGAGGATCGCGAGAAATTTAAGCGCGCCATGGAACGGATCGGGCTGTCTTGTCCTCGCGCAGTGATCGCGCACAGCCTGGAGGAAGCGCTTCAGGTGCAGCCGGTGGTTGGCTTTCCTACCATTATCCGCCCATCATTCACTATGGGCGGCAGTGGTGGTGGTATTGCCTACAATGTTCAGGAGCTTGCGGAGATTTGTTCGCGCGGTCTGGAGGCATCTCCCACGCACGAATTGCTGATCGAAGAATCGCTGATTGGCTGGAAAGAGTTCGAGATGGAGGTGGTGCGCGACAAACATGATAACAGCATTGTTATTTGTGCCATTGAGAATTTCGACCCCATGGGGGTGCACACCGGTGATTCAATCACTGTCGCACCAGCTCAGACGCTGACTGATCGCGAATACCAGGTGATGCGCGACGCCAGCATCGCGGTGTTGCGGGAGATTGGGGTGGAAACCGGTGGTTCTAATGTGCAGTTCGGTATCGATCCCAAGAGTGGGCGCATGGTGGTGATTGAGATGAATCCACGAGTGTCTCGTTCGTCAGCGCTCGCTTCCAAGGCGACGGGGTTTCCCATTGCCAAGGTTGCCGCTAAGCTGGCGGTCGGTTATACCTTGGATGAGTTGCACAACGAGATTACTGGTGGTCGAACACCGGCGTCGTTTGAACCGTCCATTGACTATGTGGTAACGAAGGTACCGCGGTTCGCTTTTGAAAAATTCCCCACTGCCAATGATCGCCTGACAACCCAAATGAAATCGGTTGGGGAGGTCATGGCGATTGGGCGCACCTTCCAGGAATCCTTGCAAAAAGCACTGCGCGGACTAGAAACTGGCAGCAATGGCCTGGACGAGAAAACCACCGATCTCGATGTCATAAAAACGGAGTTAAGCGATCCTGGCCCTGAGCGCCTGTGGTATATCGCCGACGCGTTACGTTGCGGTATGTGCGTCGATAGTGTGCACAAATATACAGCGATTGATCCTTGGTTTTTGACCCAGATTGCCGATCTAGTGGTGCGCGAGCAACGGTTGACCGGCAAATCCGTGGATGACTTGGCGGTGGATGACTGGCGTGAACTGAAGCGCTGTGGTTTTTCCGATCGCCGCCTCGCCGTTTTATTGGGTGCTAATCAGCATCAAGTGCGCATCCGGCGTCAAGCGCTAGGGGTTCGTCCTGTATTCAAGCGAGTGGACACCTGTGCTGGTGAATTCGCGACCGATACTGCTTACTTGTATTCCACTTACGAAGAGGAATGTGAGGCGAATCCTAGTCATCGGAAAAAGATCATGGTGTTGGGTAGTGGGCCGAATCGGATCGGTCAAGGGATCGAGTTTGACTACTGCTGTGTGCACGCAGCGCTCGCTATGCGCGATAGCGGCTTCGAAACGATTATGGTGAACTGCAATCCGGAGACGGTTTCTACCGATTACGATATATCCGACCGTCTTTACTTCGAGTCGTTAACCTTAGAAGACGTGCTGGAAATCGCCGCGGTAGAAAAGCCTGATGGTGTGATCGTGCAATACGGCGGACAGACACCACTTAAATTAGCACGTGACTTGGCGGCGAATGGTGTGCCCATCATCGGCACGTCACCCGACGCCATCGACGAAGCGGAGGATCGGGAGCGTTTCCAAAAAATGTTGCGCCGCATCGGATTGAAACAACCGCCTAACCGTACGGTGCGCAGGGCGGAAGAGGCGCTGGCGCTGGCCGAGGAAATTGGTTATCCGCTGGTGGTGCGGCCGAGTTACGTGTTGGGCGGTCGGGCAATGGAGATTGTTCATCAGGCGACGGATTTGGCGCGCTATATCCGTGAGGCGGTGGACGTGTCCAATAAATCGCCGGTATTGCTCGATCGTTTTCTCAATGACGCTATCGAAGTGGATGTGGACGCGGTGTGCGATGGCGACACGGTTTTGGTCGGTGGGGTGATGGAGCATATCGAGCAAGCGGGGGTGCATTCTGGCGACTCCGCATGCTCATTGCCGCCTTATAGCCTATCAGCTGAGTTGCGTGAGGAAATCAAACACCAGACCGTAGCGATGGCCAAGGCGTTGCGCGTAGTGGGGCTGATGAATGTTCAGTTCGCTATCCAAAATAATATAGTGTACGTTTTGGAAGTTAATCCGCGGGCATCGCGTACCGTACCTTTTGTGTCCAAAGCAACGGGCCTGCCGATGGCAAAAATTGCGGCGCGCTGCATGGCTGGCCAGAGTTTGGTGGCTCAAGGCCGGCTAGCGGTCGTGGTGCCAACCTACTACTCTGTCAAAGAGGCCGTTTTCCCTTTTGCCAAGTTTTCTGGAGTAGATCCCATCCTCGGGCCGGAGATGAAATCTACCGGTGAAGTCATGGGAGTTGGTGAGACGTTTGCTGAAGCGTTTGTCAAATCCCAGCTCGCCGCCGGCGTGCACTTGCCGACGAGTGGCCAGGTGTTTCTCAGCGTCCGTGGCGACGATAAGCGTTGGGTGGCGGACATCGCGCGGCAATTGAGTAATATGGGGTTTAGCCTATGTGCGACCCGGGGTACCGCGGCAGTTCTTCACCTAGCGGGGTTGAATGTTATGGTGGTTAATAAGGTGACTGAAGGGCGCCCTAATGTTGTCGATATGATTAAAAACGGCGAAATCAGTCTGATTATTAACTCTGTGGCAGAAGACCGGCTGGCGATCAAGGATTCTTACGCGATTCGTCATGCTGCACTGCGGCACAAGATTACTTATTATACGACGCTGGCGGGTGGGCGGGCGGCCTGCGTCGGGATGCAACACATGAAAGAATTGCAAGTTTACGAATTACAAGGGTTGCACCGGCGTTGTTCGGTAGCGCCTGGCCACGATACCACCCATGGCGGGATGGCAAGCTAGCGTCATCGTATATTAAAGGAGATTAATACAATGAGTCGAGTTCCCTTGACCGTTAATGGCGCCGAAGCGCTACGGGTAGAATTGCATAAACTAAAAACCATCGAGCGGCCGAATGTAATCGCCGCAATCGCCGAGGCACGTTCTCACGGAGATCTGTCGGAGAATGCTGAATATGACGCGGCGAAGGAACGCCAGAGTTTTGTTGAGGGGCGGATCGCTGAATTAGAAGGCAAGCTCAGCAATGCACAGATTATCGACCCTGCTACTTTGGATACCGATGGCCGTTGTGTTTTTGGTGCTACCGTCGAACTGGAAGATCTGACATCAGGTGATGTGGTGACGTACCAAGTTGTCGGTGATGACGAGGCTGATATTAAACAGGGAAAGGTTTCCATCAGCTCACCTATCGCACGTGCCTTAATCGGCAAGTACGCCGGTGACGAGGTGGACGTGAACGCTCCCGGCGGGATCAGAGAATATGAGATTATCGACGTGAAGTATATCTGACAGACCCGTTCCAAAGGCAATGCACATAATCATCTGACATCATCGGTACATTGTTCTTAGTTTGGTGGGTTTTGGACGGTGACTTGGCACGTCACCGACGCTTTTCTCGACGCAGTGATAATGATCCGGGTCATCGCCCATGAGGCATTACAGTGACGCCGAACGTTGCATCAGAAACATGGCCGTTTTTAATTGCCCGTCTAATGGATCTTGCTGCTGAGCGTGAGTAGTCCCGGGGCGGTTCATCACCTGAACCTGGGATTAGCTGGTGCTGCCAATGTAAACTTCAATAGGGGATGTGTTAGCAAAGTGTGACCAATGCGAAAATTGGTCGGCGCGAATTTTATATGAGTGGTTTCGGCAATGAGGACAAACCAGTGCTGAAGCGCACTGAACTTTCGTTTTTAAGCGTATTGAGGCGGCTCCCTGGTGGGCCGCAGCTGGTACGCGTCGATGTGACCTTAGCCGACGCGCTACCGTTGCTTTGATTCGGGCCACGGCTGGTGATGGAGCGGTTTTGCCCTTGGGGGGGGGGCTTGAATTTCAAGTGGTTCCTCTCGCGCCGAAGCGGTTTGTCAACGGCTACGAGATCTGCGGTGTTTACGGCAAGGCAAGTCGCGGTTTTTCGGCGGGCCGGTAGATCACCAGCGTTTTGCCGATACGCTGAACCAGCGTCGCGTGCAGATCCTCGCATAGTTCGTTGGATATGCGCTCGCGATGGGCGCGGTCGTCCCCGCGTATTTTAAGTTTAATTAGTTCGTGACGAGCGAGCGTGGTTTCCGTTTCCTTTAGTACTGCCACGGTTAACCCGGCGGTACCAATGAGAATGGATGGCCGGAGATGGTGAGATTTGACTCGCAGAAAGCGGCGTTGCGCCGACGTGATAGGTTGCATACGAACTTTTTTGGTAAACGGTTGATTATACCCTATGAAACGCAGCAAAACCAGCAAGGCGTGGATGGCAGAGCATGTCAGCGATCCTTATGTCCAGCGGGCCAAGCAAGCTGGATATCGTTCTCGCGCTGCTTATAAATTACTGGAAATCGATCAGCGGGATCGTTTATTGGCGTCTGGAATGACGGTGGTTGACTTGGGAGCCGCCCCCGGCAGCTGGTCTCAGGTCGCGCTGCAAAAAGTGGGCCACCGCGGGCGGGTGGTCGCGCTGGATTTGTTGGAAATGCTACCCATTCCCGGTGTCATTTTTCTCCGCGCTGATTTTCGTGAGGCGGCAGCACTTTCACAATTACAAGATGCTCTGGCTGGGCGTGTCGTTGATCTTGTAATTTCCGACATGTCCCCCAACATAAGTGGTATAGCCATTTCTGATCAAGCACGGAGTATTTATCTCGCCGAACTAGCTCTTGCGTTCGCGGCGGAGCATTTGACGCAGGACGGGGGGGTTCTGGTCAAAGTTTTTCAAGGGCTGGGCTATGAAGCGTTTCTTGGTGAAATGCGTCGCTCTTTTACCCGGGTGGTGTCACGTAAGCCCTCCGCGTCGCGGGGCCGTAGCAATGAAACATATGTCTTGGGCAGATGCCGTCGGTCAGCCTCCAGTTTTGATTTATAAATAAACAGGTTTAGAATGCAGGGTAAACCGTTTTTTTGATGTAGGTGCATGGAACTCAATGAATAATCTGATTAAGAACATTGCTATTTGGTTGGTGATCGCGTTGGTGTTGATGACGGTCTTCAATCATTTTGGCGCGCGCCGTTCATCGGCTTCTCAGCAAATCGACTACTCGCGTTTTTTGCAGGAAGTCAAACAAGGCAGTGTTTCCAAGGTCGTGATCGAAGGAAATGTACTCAAGGGGCTCACTGGCGATGGCAAATACTTTGTAAGTTATGCGCCGTCTGATCCGTGGCTAGTGAGTGACCTGCTAAAGAACGGTGTGGAAGTTCAGGCTAAGCCGGCGGAGCAACCATCGTTTTTGATGAATATTTTTATCTCGTGGTTTCCCATGTTGTTGCTGATTGGTGTTTGGGTTTTTTTCATGCGCCAAATGCAAGGTGGTGGCAAAGGCGGGGCGTTCTCATTTGGCAAAAGCAAGGCGCGGATGATGGATGAAAACGCCAACGGCGTGACTTTCGCCGATGTGGCTGGTTGCGATGAATCTAAGGAAGAAGTGTCCGAGCTGGTCGAGTTTTTGCGAGACCCCGGTAAATTTCAGAAACTGGGTGGCCGTATTCCGCGCGGCGTGTTGATGGTGGGTAATCCAGGGACAGGGAAAACGTTGCTTGCTAAGGCAATCTCCGGTGAGGCTAAAGTTCCTTTTTTTAGCATATCCGGTTCCGATTTCGTCGAGATGTTCGTCGGTGTCGGCGCGTCGCGGGTGCGCGACATGTTCGAGCAAGCGAAGAAACACGCGCCGTGTATTATTTTTATCGATGAGATCGACGCCGTGGGTCGGCAACGGGGTGCTGGTCTCGGGGGGGGCAACGACGAGCGGGAGCAAACACTTAACCAGTTGCTGGTAGAACTGGACGGTTTTGAGGCTAACGCCGGTGTGATCGTGATTGCCGCCACCAACCGGCCAGATGTGCTCGATCCGGCGCTGATGCGACCTGGACGTTTCGACCGCCAAGTCGTTGTCCCGTTGCCCGATATTCGTGGTCGTGAGCAAATTCTGCTGGTGCATATGCGCAAGGTACCAATTGCGCCTGATGTGCTCGCTGACATTCTGGCGCGAGGGACTCCTGGATTTTCGGGCGCAGATCTTGCCAACTTGGTTAATGAGGCCGCATTATTCGCCGCTCGTTCCAATAAACACTTGGTTGACATGGAAGATTTTGAACATGCCAAGGACAAGATCATCATGGGCGCCGAGCGCCGCTCCATCGTTATGCCGGAGGAAGAGCGTCGTAATACGGCTTACCATGAGTCCGGTCATGCGGTGGTGGCGAAGTTGCTAGATAAAACAGATCCAGTGCATAAAGTAACCATTATTCCTCGAGGGCGCGCGCTTGGTGTGACCATGCAATTGCCGGAAGAAGATCGCTATAGCATGGATCGTGAGCAGTTGTTGCAAAATATCGCCGTCCTATTCGGCGGGCGCATCGCGGAAGAGGTTTTCATGAATCATATGACGACCGGTGCGAGCAACGACTTCGAACGGGCCACGGAAATGGCACGTCGCATGGTGACCCAATGGGGGATGAGTGAGTCATTGGGGCCCATGGTTTACGGGGAAAACGAAGGTGAGATTTTTCTTGGCCGCAGCATTACCACTCACAAGAACCTGAGCGAAGCGACCATGCAGCAGGTGGATGCGGAAATCCGTCGGATTATTGATAGTCAATACCATCTTGCGCGTCGACTGCTGGAGCAAAACCGCGACAAAGTGGAGGCCATGGCGCATGCGCTGTTGGAGTGGGAGACAATCGACCGGGATCAGATCGATGAGATTATCGCTGGTCAGCCGCCGCGCCCACCGCAGACACGGTCAACCACTACTGCATCGGCCAACGACAGCACGCCACCTGGCGCGGCGTCGCTAGCGACGAAGACACCAGATACACCTAATCCGGCGCAGGAAGTCTAACCTAATTACTGGAGAAGGGGTGGAAGGCACGGAAAACGCCATCCGTCTCTTTGTTCGCTATGTTCCATTGCGGCCGGTTCCGTTTTGAGTTGACTAATCCTTTGGTAATGGGGATTCTCAATTTAACCCCAGATTCGTTTTTTGACGGTGGTCGCTACAGTACTTTGAAGCACGCTGTGGTGCGTGCACGGCAAATGATGGACGAGGGCGCTGCCATTATTGATGTTGGTGGCGAATCGACACGTCCTGGGGCGCTACCAGTTACTCCGCAGGAAGAGAAGCAGCGGGTATTGCCTGTTATTGAGGCGCTGGTCGCGTTATCCATCCCCGTTTCGGTTGATACACGCCAGCCATCAGTTATGCAAGCAGCGATTGTCGCTGGCGTGGATATGATTAATGATATTTCTGCGTTACAAACCGAAGATGCTTTGCGGCAGATCGCGGAAGCTGATGTTGCCGTATGTCTAATGCATATGCAGGGTGCGCCATCGACCATGCAGCGCGAACCAAGTTATCAGGACATAGTGATGGAGGTCATGCGTTATCTCGCCGATCGAGTGGCGGTGGCGGTGGCAGCTGGTATCGAGCGTAAGCGGCTTGTTGTGGATCCCGGATTCGGTTTTGGTAAAAATTTGACACACAATCTAGTGTTGCTGCGCCACTTATCTAGCTTTAGGGGGCTGGATGTTCCCTTGCTGGCCGGGTTGTCACGCAAATCTATGCTGGGGCAGATCACCGGGCGGGACGTGGCGGCGCGGTTGCCTGCCAGCCTTGCCGCTGTTTTGGCTGCGGTAGCTAACGGGGCGAATATTGTACGCGTGCATGACGTGGCGGCTACCCGAGATGCCCTAATGGTATGGCGCGCCGTGGAGGATGCTGAGGGATAGGGATGACGAGAAACTATTTTGGTACGGATGGGATACGCGGCAAGGTTGGCGTGACGCCAATTACACCGGATTTTGTCCTGCGGTTGGGGTACGCTGCCGGGCGGGTGCTGATCAGAAATGATACGTTGCGACCAGTCAGTGAGCGTCCCAGCGTGGTAATCGGCAAGGATACCCGGGTTTCCGGCTATATGCTGGAGTCCGCGCTGGAGGCAGGGTTGTCGGCGGCGGGTGTGGATGTGCTGCTGGCAGGGCCAATGCCAACACCTGCGGTCGCCTTCCTTACACGGGCGTTGCGCGCCCAAGCTGGGATTGTGATTAGTGCGTCCCATAACACTTTTGAAGATAATGGTATTAAGTTTTTCTCAGCTGCCGGCGATAAACTTCCCGATGCAGTAGAGCGGGAGATAGAGGTGGATATGGCGCAGCCGTTGATAACCATGTCTTCCGCCAAGTTGGGCAAAGCACGGCGCATTAGTGATGCGGCGGGGCGCTATATTGAGTTCTGCAAAAGCATGTTTCCCGCTGAATTGGATTTACGCGGTCTCAAGATTGTGGTCGATTGCGCGCATGGGGCTAATTACCATACAGCACCTCTGGTTTTTCATGAGCTGGGGGCCGAGGTCGTTACTATCGGCACTCAGCCAGACGGTCTTAATATCAATCACAATTGTGGTTCTACCGCACCTGCAGCGCTCCAAGCGGCGGTCCAATCCCATAAGGCTGAGTTAGGTATTGCCTTCGACGGTGACGGTGATCGGTTGGTGATGGTGGACGCTAATGGGCGTTTGTATGATGGTGATATTCTGCTTTATGTGATCGCTAAGCATCGTCAGCAAGCGGGCACGCTGACGGGTGGCGTGGTCGGAACGGTTATGAGCAACCTCGGGCTAGAAAACGCGTTGCGTGATTTGGGGTTGCCGTTCGCGCGCGCTAAGGTGGGGGATCGCTATGTGTTGGAGCTACTCAGGCAGCGTGGCTGGCAACTTGGCGGCGAACCTTCAGGTCATTTAATTTGTTTGGACAAACATACCAGTGGCGATGGAGTGATTTCTGCTTTGCAAGTGCTGCATGCGCTGCGTGTAGCTGGTGCGTCGCTAGCGGCCTATAGTCAAGAGATTCTCTTATATCCACAGGTATTAATTAATGTGCGCGCCACCGGTGGGTTCGATTTTCACACAAGTGCGCGTATTCAGTCTGAACTGGCAGCGGCCAAAGCAGCGTTGAACGGGCGAGGACGGTTGTTGTTGCGGCCATCTGGCACTGAACCGCTGATCCGAATTATGGCGGAAGGCGAGGACGCCGCCGAAGTACGTCACTGGGCTGAGCGTCTTGCCAACCATGTTCGTCGAGAGGTAGACATCGTTGGCATGGGCTGAGTAGAAGTAGACGGGTTAACCGAATTTTCCTGTGATGTAATCCTCGGTTTCTTTTCGGCTAGGTGCAGTGAATATCATATCGGTATTGCTGAATTCGATGAGCTCGCCGAGATACATATAGGCGGTATAGTCAGAAACGCGTGCCGCCTGTTGCATATTGTGGGTGACAATCACGATCGTGTAATCGTTCTTGAGTTCGTAGATTAGCTCTTCGATGTGCGCAGTGGAGATCGGATCCAACGCCGAGCAGGGTTCATCGAGCAGAAGCAACTCTGGTTTTACTGCGATGCAGCGGGCGATGCATAGGCGTTGTTGTTGTCCGCCGGATAGGCTATTGCCGCTTTGTTTGAGTTTGTTCTTGACTTCATCCCACAGCGCCGCTTTACGTAGTGCCCACTCTACACGTTCTCCCATGTCCCGCTTGTTAAGTTTCTGGTAGAGCTTCACGCCAAATGCGACATTATCGAAAATGGTCATAGGAAATGGTGTGGGTTTTTGGAAGACCATGCCGACGCGCGCGCGCAGCACGTTTAGGTCTTGTTTTTTATCCAGGATGTTTTTCCCATCTAAGAGGACTTCTCCTTCGCCCCGCTGTTTAGGATAGAGTTCATACATTCGGTTGAACGTGCGCAACAGTGTCGATTTTCCGCAGCCGGATGGGCCGATAAATGCGGTGACTATATTTTCCGAGATGTCGAGATTAACGTCTTTAAGCGCGTGAAAATTGCCGTAGAAGAAATTCAGGTTCTTAACAGAAAGTTTAACGGGGTGTGTTGGCATTGCACTCATAATGTCCTCAATCTATTGGCGTAAATGGTTACGCTCCGGTCATTCATAACGGTG
>VAOX01045726.1_pt1 | contig 19373 bp, 18 predicted proteins | sample 3393891 | NCBI WGS metagenome assembly VAOX01 (sample SAMN08290429, study PRJNA428436) | hydrothermal vent metagenome | isolation source: Deep-sea hydrothermal vent chimney | place: Indian Ocean: Southwest Indian Ridge | depth 2822 m m | reverse complement strand
TATTGTATTTTTAGAATTAGTTGAGGAAACCCATACATGAAAATCATAAGTAGTTTACTGTTTTCGTCGCTTTTTTTTTGTTTCATGTCGTCCGGTTATTCCGGAGGCCAAAATAACATTAGCAACAAAAGCTACCGGCTTAATTATTACGGTTCTATTTCTATGCGAAATGGAAGGATGATAATTCGGACTAAGGGGCGGGCGATTCAAGGTAAGTATATAATTAACAGTTATCCTATAGCTTCAAGTTCGACAACGAGTTTGAAACTTAAAGCGGAAAAGGGTGTTTATGCATTTAAAGTTACCAAACTGACAAAATATTGCGGGCGTAGAGTTTCGGGTTTAACGAGTTTTGAGCGTGGGAATATGGTGGCAGTGGTCACGATAAAGCATTCCGATGAAGTTCTTAGTATCCGTAAAGGCCCGGTTTTGCTCAGTCAGTCGGCTTCAGGTACAAGAATAATTAAATCATCCTACCAGTGCGCCAGAAGGCGAAAATACTGAAAGCAGAATTATGTTTGTCTGTATTACATTGTGGACCGAATAATATAGCTCTAAGATAAATACTCATAAATTAGGAGATACTTGAATGGCTCAAGAATATAGGTCAACCGGGAATGTTGAAGTTGATGAAATAATAAAGCGACGTCTTGACGGAAAATACAAAGCGCAACGATTTATTGATCTTACACAACAGAAGTATCAAATCGAAAATGAGTTAACGCTAAAGCAATATGAAATTTGCATGAAATTCTGGTACCTAACAGAAACAGAGAAAACGGATTCCGAGGACAAGGACGTGAGTCGATATAACTATCATCAAGATATGTTGGCGCTTGTTAAAGGGTGTTGGAGCCATTACTTAAGTGTTATTTTTGGGGTGGCTCTTTTTTCGATAGGATATTTAATATTGCACAGCATTAATGTAGAGGGGATTCAATTAAAAGAGTCTGTTACTGTTGGTTTGACTATTATGAAAGTTGTTGGTGTTCTTGGTGTGATAGGATGTATTATCATGTCACTAGAATGGCATTTTTCCACTAAAGTAAGGCTACAGAAAGATTATCCTGATGGTTTAATGTCAAAGGAAACATTAATAGAGCGAGTCTAGGTATAACTAAGGATTAGCAGGAATACCCTAATATGGTTATTTTTGTCGTTCTCAAATTTTATTGAGTCGGTTGTTTAGTCAAATTTATGAGAGATGATGATTTCAAAAATACTGTCGATCAATAAGCGTGTTTAGATGTGTGTACATACTATTAGAAAAAAGGATCTGCCAAATGATAAAAAATAAAATAATCTTACTGTATATGAATTTCGCACCAATGCTTGTGGTCATTGGTTCTCTATTACACGTTTCAAATGTCTTTGCCGGAAAGTTAGAAGTTGAAAATTCATTTTCCAAAGAATATACACAAAAGGAGGTGGTCGAAAAATTAATGAAGTTTCCAAGAATATCAGGCCATATTGATAAGTTTGAAGTGGTACTCAATAGTGCGCGAATCAATTTACTATTTAATAGAAAGAAGCGATCCTTGCCGATCTGTAAAACGAAAACTGTTGTCCTGCATACAGGGCAAATTGAAGCGTTAATGAAAAGTGAGTGTGCAACCAGGTTCGAAAGTTATGTTAGTGTTTTATATTTCTGCGGAAAACGATTCATTAAAACGCATTTAACTAAGAAGGATAAGAAGCTAGAGAAGGCAATCGAAAAAGCCATTGACAGTTCTACAGTAAATACTTATTGGAAGAAATATTCAGAAATATCGAAACACAAGAAGAAGGCCTTGTTTGTATTCTGTACGGCGGTATCAAAATAAACGGATGTACAACTCAATGGATAAAGTAATAAATCAGTATATGTTAACAGGATGTTTGGGTGCTGCGGAGAGAGAATTCATAGCATTAAAGCTTTGCTCACGATCACTTCTCTAAACGCTACTGGATAAGCCATTGTTGTTGCTCCTGGTGATGTATGTTTCCATAGAGCTGGCAACTAGCCTGACGCAGGGAGAGAATCAATTACCATGCTTTCATTTCTCAAAAATTCGCTATACAAGGGGTGTTGGATTATCGTTCGCCGCGCATTATTTTGGTAGGTTGTGCTTTATGCTTACTAAAGTCGTAAATATTGACCATAATTCATTTTGTATATGAGGTGTCGCGTTGAAAAATCTGGAACAAACTAAAATCAGGGCTCAGGAAATTATTGAAGGCATCCAGTTTTCAATTGAAGCGCACATATATCATCCGCTAACGGATAAAAAGGCTATTCGTTCTTGGGATAAGGTGACCCCTTATATTGTGCATCCAACCTGGTGTGCGATGACAATACTCTGTGAGACTTTGTTGCCGGAAGCGCTGCGTTGGAATGGATGTCAGGCTTTGTTGTGGCATGACGTCTTGGAGGATACAGAAATGGTGTGTTTACCCGAGAACACAACTCCAGTGGTAGTAGATTATGTTAATGAAATGACCTTTCGAAATTTTTCCGAAGAAGTTGATGCCGTTTGGAAAAAATCAAAAGAAATTCATCTATTCAAACTTTATGACAAGACTTCAAATTTACTAGATGGTTCCTGGATGACTGCAGAGAAATGGCAGCAATATATTCAGTTTACTTTAAAATTGGCCTCGGATGTTGAGGTCGAGTATGGTTTGTTGAATATTGTAAAGATAGCGAGAAGTATTGCGGTAGTACGTTAACTGATTCAATCAGTTTAATGTTTCTTAAATTATGTTAACTAGATTGCTCCCTAACTTTCCCCTATTGTTGCCTTAACCATTATCTCAATAAGTAAGAGTAAGAGATAGAGGATTAGCGGAGTATTTCAAACTCCAATTTCTCACTAATTAATGTTTTGAGGTCAAAATGAACAAGGGTAAGCTAGCGGGATTACTAATAATATTTATACTGTTCGGGGTAGGGTGTGTGACAACTCCGAAATTGAATAACTACATTGAGAAAGGTAAAACAGAAAAATCCTTGGCGTATATTAAGTCTGGTGAAAAAATAAATATGACGGATAAACAGGGCTTGTCAGCAATTCATGTCGCTGCGAAGACGGGTAATATTAGAGTACTAAAAGCGCTAATAAGTAAAGGTGTTGATATAAATATTAGTGATCGGAATTATTTTATGTCACCGATTCATTATGCTGCATCTAATAAAAACACTACTGCTCTAACACTTCTAATAAAAGGCGGGGTAAATATTAATGCTAATGATCGTAGAGGCAGGACTGCTTTAAAAATCGCTGCTCGTTCGGGTAATATGAATGCTGTCCGCGTCCTGGTTAAGGCAGGAGCAAATGTTAATACGTTACAAGGGGTTAGTTCTACGGCATTAATGGATGCGATTAGCGGAAAACATCAGGAAGTAGTGAGGTTCCTTATCGCTTCTGGTGCGAATGTCAGTGGTAAAGATGATAATGGTAATACGCCGGTGATATTGTCTTCATTTAAGGGTGATCTAAAAACTATAAAGTATCTAATATCCCATGGTGCCAAAATTACAGAGACAAACACTATGGGGTACTCCGCACTAATTGTAGCTTCCTATTTCGGAAACAGGGCTATTGTGGATTTTTCCTTAACGAATGGCGCTAACGTAAATCATCGCACAAAAGCTGGAAGGTCTCCACTTCACTTATCAGCAATAGGTGAAAATACTCAGGTGATGAATCTGTTGATCAAAAACGGAGCGCGGCCCATAACGTTGAATATCACTGAAGAAGACTTGTTTGGTACGGCAGTGAGTCATAGTACCTATGCATTATGGTTATTAAGAAACAAGTCAGATGGAAGCCCTGTTGATTATCTGATTACTGCAATTTCATATTATAAAAAGGCGGCAACCGAATACAAACAAATTGAGCGACATATGAGTAAAAAACTCGCTAAACAAGCATTACTAGGTGTGCTGAAGATTATGTTCGTCGCTTATGGAGCTCATACTCAAGCGCATATAAATGCCAGGTCGAGTGGCACAGGGACAGGTTACGGGTATGGGAGTGTTAGGCTAAATGGGGCTAGAAATTTAAACGATATTAAAAACATAATTAGGGCTAAAAAAGAAGCAAGCAGAGCACGAATGACTAAGTTTACTAAAATTAGCGCGTGTATACAAATAACGCCTCGAAACGCGCAAATAAAATGTATTGTTAAAGGAGAATGAAGATGCTTTCAGTGAATTTGAAAAAAATAATTCTACTAATATTGATACTTGTCTTGAGTGCCTGTTCTTCGTTCAAAATACCCAAAGTAAGTATTTCAGATATTGTGGGCTCAAGCAAAATTGATGCGACCATTAAAACGATCATTATCAATGATTCAAAATTTGGGGTGAGTAAGGGACTAGTACGGAGTATGAAAAATGTTAAGGGCGCTAAACGAAAGCGAAACAAAATTTATATTATTCGATACGAGTCTCCACAGTATTTATTTCACTGGAAAAACAAGCTAGAAAAAGTTATCAGTGAGGAAACATTATTTAATAGGGTTAGCAGGAATGTTTTAGTGTTACGTGTAGATATTGTCAAAATTACCCGCACACGCACATGGAATGTAGCGACCACTATTACTGCGCGATACAGGCTCATTAATCCGTTAAATTCCTCTGTAGTGTTTGATAAGGAAATAATATCGCAAGCAAAAGCGACTAGTGGGTATTTGGCTGGTTTTGATAAAGTGCGTGATGCCTTATATCTATCTATTAACAACAGTATAAAAATATTTATCCAGAGTCTACGTAAAACTAGATTTTAATATCATCTAAAACTTAGTAGCAATCGCTAGTCGCCAGGGAGAGTGATCACATCCTATTCCATGGGGTCAGACCCACTGCTATCCCATAAACTTTGCGTATTCTTAGATACGGAGCTCAACAGTTTTGGAGAGTTAACTTTTTAGCCTGCGTATCGGATACGGCTGCTACGGTGAGAACTTTTCGTTTGCATTGTAGTGGCGCTAAAAATATCGCGAAAGCACAGATGCGTCACAAATCAGGGATGACCACTCCCGCCATCCCTGGCTCCCGCTGGCATTAGCCCGTCAATGGGCGTCATTTGCGTTTTCCGTGAAGTTAGGACAGCGACTCGGGAAACCGCTCGAGCATCGCTCTATTTTAAGCATTAGCCACTGCAGCAGACGACAAAGTATCCACCGCAGAAAGCTTGTATCCGATCTACGTGCTTTTGTGACTCGCCAATTTCATGTCCAGGGTCTGACTCCATTGTTACGATACTGGTTCGATTATAGTTAAATAACATTTAATTTAATTAACTAGCAGGTTCATTTGTTCTGATGCAGAATCTAATGACTGAGATTATTTTCTTCTCATTTGGCGACGCAGGGGTGGGTCGTCAGAATCAGCCACAGGAAGTGGGTGGTTCACCTGAGCCGGAGATGATCTTTGTTTTCGGCTCGCTTAAGCAGTTCAGGGAAGAATTGTTTAAGCTCTTAATTATTGCTTGTGCGGTTAGAGGAGGGAATAGATGGTTAAATATAGAATGTTGTTATTGTTCTTCATTATTTCGTTAATCGGGTGTAGTGTTTCAAATAGAGTTACGATTGACATACTTTCTGATAAAACAATAAAGTAAATTTTAACTTAATTGATGGTTACTAATGAGGAGAATATGATGACTGGCATATCGTCTAAAGATTGGCTCGGTATCGACTTAGGTACTTTCAATTGTAGTGCTGCAGTTCGATTGAGGAACGGTAAGGTGGTATTGATAAAGGATTCGTCAGGGGGCAATTCAAATGATAGTGACCACAGCTATCTCGCTGATGATGAGGGTGTAAAAGCCTTCCCTTCATTTATATCTTTTAATGCTAAAGGTGAAGTCGAATTAGATGCTATTGGGTTGAAGAGTAAGGAGAGGCTTGGGTCGAAACCTGAGCACGTGGTGTTTGGAATCAAACGTCTTTTGGGTAAAACGTTTAACCAACTCAAAGATGACGGTGAACTCGAGCGGTTTCCTTACCGGATACGACCAGACAGGAAAACAGGGCAGTGTACCGCGGTGATCGCAGATAGGAGCTATACGATTCAGGAGCTTTGCACCGTAATTCTGACGAATATAAAACAAATTGCACAACATCAGGTTGGTTTGAAGCTTGATAACGTAGTAATTTCAGTCCCGGCGTTTTGGGATTCATTAAAGGCAAGCGTGGTAATAGAGGCGGCGCGTTCTGCGGGATTTTTACAGATCAAGACTATCTCTGAGCCTGTCGCGGCCGCACTTGCCTATAATCTCGATCGTTTCAGTAAACCAAAAAAGACGGTGATCTTCGATTTGGGACACGGTACGTTGGATTTGACTTCTGGCTGGTTGAAGGCTAACCCGAAGATGCAGGGTAAAATAGAATTCACTGTGGAAAAAATAACGGGTGACTCTGAACTGGGTGGTATTGATATTGACGATAGAATTGTCACCTGGATTCTTGAGCAAACGAATTTATCAGAGCTTTCGGTCGCTGAGGCGGCGGCATTACGACGAATTGTTGAAATGGCGAAAATATATTTGTCGGAAAATATTGAGTTCTCGTACCAGTTTTGTATAAAAGGTATGGAATATGCTTTTGTACTAACCCAGAATGATATTAAGCGATTATGTGAAGGCCGTGAAGGGGAGAAAAACTTGCTTAATGAAATGCGGTATCAGCTGGTTGCTGTATTGGATGGTTCAGGATGGAGTGCCAGGGAAGTTGATAGTTTGCTTCTTATTGGCGGTCCAACAAAAATGCCTTGTATATTAGAAATGTTGAAAATATGTTTTAACAACAATATACAGGTCAGTAATCAACTAGACTCTTTTTTATATGGCCATGAAGTGGTCGATCGTATGACATCGGTAGCTTTAGGGGCAGCTTTAAGCGTGGCCGATCGTTCAATTGCTGACAAGATACCCATGGGGTGGGGTATAGAAACAGTCAATGTAAATGATACTACGATTGAATATGTCCCTGATATTCTTATTCCGAGAGACTCGGTATATCCCAGTACTAAATTTAAACCACACATGGTCAAGTTTTCAAATATGGATGGGCTCTACCAATTTAAGCTCATTCAACAAGTACCTGTTTCTGCGGTGGAGCAACTTGGGTATGAGTACCAGTTTGCTGGACTGTTAAAATATTCTGTTCAAGATCCTCAATCTAGTGAGGTCATGATTCGCATGGAACTTAATGAAAGTCGTGAGCTAATCATTTCTATTAGTGAAATATATTCCGGGGAAACAATTACTTTTACAGGTGTGGCGCAGTGTAGTAACGTACCTTTAAATTATCCTATTGTCACGGACCGCCACCTAGATTCCATTCGCAATGAATTTCAAAGGGTCGAACCTTCAGTCAAAATTATCACATGTTTCATGGCGTGGGCAAGTGAGACTAATCGCTATATCGAGAAGAGCCTTAAAGATAATGATGCTGACGATATGAGAGTGATACGAAGCGTGGAAGAGCTTTACGATGAACTAAAAGTAGAAAATCCTCTGATTTCATATCATTTGGTGTACTCAAGGATTAACTCGAATCTGTGGAATGCCAATTCGCTGGGCGTGATCTCCCGATTAGAATATAACGAGTTTACTAATAAGTTGAAAGGTTTCGAGAGTCAATTATTCAGAGTTGAACATATAACCGAGGAGTCTTGAGCATGCTTGAAGATTATGAAAGTGAAAAGTCCGAAAAGCCACCTAATGACAATGATGTATTAAATGAATCGAGAGATACCATTCGTTTGATCAGCAGTGAAATGATTGCAGAAGATGACGATTTAAGGCGCGAAATATACAAGGATCCTTTTTTACGAGATGCAATACCCTGTACAGAGTCTCGATCATTTTTGTTAAACAAAAGTTCGCTTGATGGTCGGTTAACGGGGGATTTTGATGAGGCTCTGAATAGTATAAATCAATCGCTCGAAATAAACCCTGATGACGCGTTCACCCGTGTATCTCGATCGTCAATCATTACTCATCAAATGTCTCTTAATGTGGAATTAACATATGATGAAAAAATGGCAATCCTAAACAAAGTAGTTGAGCAATATAAAGAAGCCCTAAAACTAAATCCTACATTTGCAAACTCACTGTTAGGATTATTAGAAGTTTATTGTTTACAAAGAAATTATGATGCAGCAATTGGTATCTTCGGTAGTAGCGGCGACTATATCAATGTGAACGAGTGTAATGTGGTACGCTCCTGGCTTGGTTGTATTGCACTAGTATTAGCAGGTGATATGCCAGATAACGAAGACTCCAGATACCTATATGACCAGGATATAAGATTAGGGTCCGATGATTGGTGTGTCGCCGAAATCGATCGTTTAATGGTAGATCTCAAGCGTGAGGGTCAAAACCGTGAAAATGTCGGTAAAGCAATAAAAATTCACCAAGAATTTTTAAGTCACTTTGATCAGGAGCCCTATCGTATTCATGATCATTACTCAATTGATGCTGTATAGGATTAACCTGTCTCTTAGGAGGGGGTCTAATCTTATATTTCGTATGAATAAAAGATAAAGGGTTTTTCGGTATAGAAAGCGATACCAAAAGGTTCAAGTTCGCCCATGTTTTTCATTTGTATCGGGGTAAATATGACATATACTCATAAATATGTAATAAGTGACTAACTGTTATTGTTATAATGTGCTCTTTAGATCGCTCACTCAATATAAGTTTGAAAGTAATGGTACCAAGTGACGAAAAATTGTCTTTATCATTCTGCCTACTCTTGTTTAATGCAAGCCGATCTCGAGCTAAAAATTGCGGATACCTTTAAGTTATTTGAAAACAGTTTGGCGGGGCTGTTGTCACGTGAGACTGTAGTACCTTCTACGGAAGCTCATGTCAACGTCGAATCGATTCCGTGTCCAGGGAGACCTTTACGTCCAGATTTGGTTCACCAGCAAAAAGTTCCTCGCCGCCAATTGGGTTCAGAAGAAGGGCGAGCGGCTTTTATTCATGCGATTTGTCATATCGAATTTAATGCGATCAACTTGGCGCTAGATGCTGTGTATCGTTTTCGTGATATGCCTGATGAATATTACCGAGACTGGTTGCTTGTAGCGAAAGAGGAGGCTGAGCATTTTCAACTTCTCAATAAGCGTTTACACGAACTGGGTTACCAATACGGTGACTTTGCAGCTCACAACGGTTTGTGGGATATGGCTTGTCGTACTGAACATGATAGTTTGCATCGCATGGCGCTAGTTCCGCGGGTATTGGAAGCGCGTGGCCTGGACGTTACTCCCGGAATAATCAAGCGCTTAGCACAGGTCGGGGACACAAAAACGGTTGAGATCCTTGAGCTGATACTGCGCGAAGAGATAGGGCATGTTAAGATTGGTAATCGCTGGTATATGCATTTGTGTCATCAGCGAGGGGTAGAGCCGGTGTCCACTTTCAGGGAATTAATTCGTGAGTATTATAATGCTCCGTTACGTGAGCCACTCAATTACGAAGCGCGAATTGAGGCAGGATTTACCGAGCAGGAAATCAGGGATCTGACTAAGCCCTTTATAGAGTGACATAATTCAATCCAATGGGGTCTGACCCCATTGGGCTATTGTATAAGTAGAATGGGTTTTAGTAGAGGCGTAGTAATGAGAAATCAATATCGATTATTAAGTTCGTTAGGTTTAACGGTAATATTAATGGTTTTGAGCGGGCTGGGACAGACGGCGGCAGAGATCGTCTCTTCAAAAAAATCAGACGCGAAGTCGGCTGGCACAAATAAGTCACAACAAACTAAAAAAGGTCAGCCATCAGCCAGCAAAAAAGTGACCGCAAAAAGTAGTGGTAAGGCCAAGAGTATTCGATCAACAGTGGTTATTTACCAAGAAGTAGAAAAAGGAATCGAACCTTACGTTAGTCGTTACATTATTAATAAGAGTTTTATGCGCATTGATGACGGAAAGCCTAACACTGGATATGTCTTGCTGGACCGCAAGAAAGATGTTATTTATAGTGTATCGATTGAAAACGAGTCGATTCTTTTGATTGAAAAAAAAGAGATGAAGGTTAAAAAGCCTACTAATTTAGCGATCGAGGTGTTAATTCACAAACACCCTAGTAAACTTAAACTTGAAGGTAAGCAAGGTCATGAGTTCGAAGTAAGAGTAGGCGGTAAAAATTGTAGAAACAATATTGTTGTTAATGGAGTGTTGCCTGAATTTGTGACTGCATTGAAGCAATACCGATCTATTTTGGCCAATCAACATATCCAAAATTTATTTAAAACTCCAGTCAATATGCGAAATAAATGTTTTATGGCGTACCACATTTATCAACACGAACTACATACCTCAAGGGGTTTGATAGTGCGTAGTTGGAATAATAAAGGTAAGCAGAGTATGTTGCGAGACTATAAAAGAAATCAAAAAGCGTTAGAAATATTATTTAAACTTCCTAAAAAATATAGCCGCTTTAAGGCAGGGCAAGTACCATAAAGATTGAGACTTTAATAAATAAATTACTGTAGCCACAGTGCTTTTGTTGAAATACTTGCATTAAAGTATCTCGCAGAAGTGTTAGAATAACGATTTCTGAATTAGCGCTTTTGAATTTAAGTGTTTTTAACTGAAGTCCTCAGTATGAAAGCCATTCTGGGTAACTTCAAGGTAATGCCCGGATTGGTACCAGTCACTTAAGACCAGTCGCTTGCTTTCACCAAAAGAGGTATTAATAGTATGCTCGGCAGGTCGGTGGGTGTGCCCGTGGATCAGAAGTTCAGTGCCAGTGAGTTCTATTAGCTTGAGTACATCGTCGGGATTAACATCCATAATATTGTCCGCTTTGTTTTCGCTTTTCTCACGGCTTTGGCGGCGTAGATCGTTCGCTATTTCTCGGCGTTCGTCTAGAGTTTTGGCCACAAACTCATGGGCCCAGCGTTCAGAGCGAACGGTTTTGCGAAATGCTTGATACTCATGATCCAAAGTACAGAGGCTATCACCATGACAAAGCAAAGTTTTACGCCCATACAAATCCAGCATAAATGGGTCATCAAGTAGTTTTGCGCCGCATTGCTGAATAAATTCGTCACCGAGTAAAAAATCTCGGTTGCCATGCATAAAATATAATTGACTTCCATGACTACTATATTTTCTAAAAGCAGCAATGACCTGCTGATGAAACTCAGTCAGGTCATCGTCACCAATCCACACCTCAAACAAGTCCCCTAAAACATATAGTGTATCGGCTTCCAGGGCTCGGTATTTCAAAAAATCGAAAAATAATCGATTGATATTGTCACGTTCCGAGTCGAGGTGAAGATCGGAAATAAATAAACTGCTGTGACTCAACTATCTGACTCTTTTTCGGTCTTTTCTTCGGCTTCTTCAGTATGTAATTTTATAGACTCAAGAATAATATCATCAACGGGTACATCGCCATGGCCACTGTTATTTCCGGTCTCAACTTGCGCCATTTTATCAACTATATTGGCGCCGTCTGTGATTTTCCCAAAAACACAATAGCCCCAACCTTGTTCCGATTCATCTTTAAAGTTTAGAAAATCATTATCTTTTACGTTTATAAAAAACTGGCCGCTGGCTGAATGAGGTTCATTCGTACGCGCCATCGCTACTGTATAAATGTTATTCTTTAGTCCATTACTCGCTTCATTTTTTATTTGCTCGCGAGTAGGCTTTTGGGTCATTCCAGGCTCAAATCCGCCTCCTTGAACCATGAAATTCGGGATAACACGGTGAAATATTGTGCCATTATAAAATCCGTCTTCAACGTATTGAGCGAAGTTTTTAACGGTTTCCGGTGCTTTTTCAGCATCTAGTTCCAGAGTGAGGTTTCCCATATTGGTTTGCATATCAAAAATCATTTTCGACTCCTGTGTCGGGTTTAGTGCAATTAGAGGTCTTGAAGCGCCGTATTATAGCACCACTGAACCTATTGAGGGCCTTTTAACGCTTCAGAGGCTTTGGAAAATAGACTATAATCAACAGTTTCACGGGAATATACCTGTTTTAGAAAATTATCCGATTCACTCAATGAAAGCATATAAATGAAAACACGATTTGCACCGAGCCCAACCGGCTATATTCATCTTGGTAATGTCCGTACCGCCTTATTTAACTGGCTGTGCGCAAAATCTGAACAGGGTACTTTTTTGTTACGCATTGAGGATACTGATGAGGAGCGTAGCGAAACTATTTATGTGGATGCGCTTAAACAAGATCTCTTGTGGTTAGGTCTGGATTGGCAAGAAGGACCTGAGGTTGAAGGTGCTGATGGGAAAGGATTGACACTTAAAAACGATAATGGACCCTATTTCCAGTCACAGCGAAACGATATCTATAATGCCTATTTCAAACAGCTGATTGACAGTGGCAAAGCCTATCCTTGCTTTTGTAGTCAGCAGGAACTGGCATTCTCGCGCAAGGCACAGCGTACTGCGGGCACGGCACCTCGTTATGCCGGGACCTGTGCAGGCTTATCGTCTGATGAAGTACAGGCAAAAATTGGTCAGGGGATTGAGCCTACCTTACGTTTTCGTGTGCCGTATGAAGGAATAGTTGGGTTTAAGGATCACGTACGTGGTCAGCAGGATTTTGAGTGTAACGATATCGGTGATTTTATTATTCGTCGGTCCACCGGTGCGCCTGCATTTTTCTTTAGTAATGCAGTAGATGATGCGTTGATGAATGTAAGCGATGTGTTTCGCGGTGAGGATCATTTAACGAATACCCCAAGGCAAAAATTAATTCTTGAAGCGCTTGATTTGCGAATTCCGGAGTATGCTCATATATCATTAATTGTCGGCAGTGATGGCACTCCGTTGTCTAAACGTCATGGCAGTATGAGTGTCGCCGAATTACGAAAACAAGGTTATATTCCTATTGGTGTATTAAATTATTTGGCACGCCTTGGTCATCACTATAGTAATGAAGATTTTATGGACGAGGAAACACTTGCGGCTCAATTTGATATTAAACATTTGGGTAAGGCTCCTGCCCGTTTTCAGCCGGAACAATTATTACATTGGCAAAAAGAAGCGGTAATGCGTTTGAGTGATAATGAAATTTGGGCTTGGGTGAAGAGTACGAATAATCATAGCGTATCGATTGATGAGCTTGTCAGTGATGATGTACGTGATACCTTTATTAAGACGGTGCGTGCAAATCTGGTGATGCCGCAGGATGCATTGTCATGGGCATCTAGCTTATTCGCAAAGTCAGGAGAGTATGATTCTGCTGCGATAGAGATAATACATAAAAGTGGTGATGACTTTTTTAAACAAGCGGCTGTTAGTCTGTCACAAGGACATGATAGTTTCAAGAGCTTTTCCAAGCTAGTAGGGGCGGCTACTAATTGTAAGGGCAAAAATTTATTTATGCCTCTAAGGGCCGCGTTAACAGGCGAAAATGGGTCACATGGCTGGGATAACCAATGGCAGCGTGGACCACAAATGGCAGATGTTTATGAGCTGTTGGGCAATGGTATGATCAAGCGGCGACTAGAGCTCGCAGCACAACTCTAATGACACACACTCTGGTAAAGAATAATGTTGGAAATCTATAACAGTCTGAGTAAGAAAAAAGAAACGTTTAAGCCTTTGCAAGAGGGTAAGGTCAGTATGTATGTATGCGGCATGACTGTTTACGACTATTGTCATTTAGGCCATGCGCGTGTACTAGTAGTGTTTGACGTAGTCGCTCGCTATCTACGTGCCAGTGGTTACGACTTGACTTATATTCGTAACATTACTGATATTGACGATAAAATTATTAAACGTGCTAATGAAAATAAAGAACCTTTTGGTGAATTGACTGAGCGTTTTATAAAAGCAATGCATGAAGATTGTGATGCTTTGAATGTATTGGCGCCTGATCAGGAGCCACGTGCGACATATTCAATGAATGAAATTATTGAGATGATAAAAATCCTTGAGAGAAAGGGCTTTACTTATTTAACGGATACCGGAGACGTTTACTATAACGTCAGTAAGTTTAGCGATTATGGTAAATTGTCGGGCCGCCGTCTCGAAGAACAGATTCCTGGTAAGCGCGTCGAAGTAGACAAGGCTAAAAAGAATCCAGAAGATTTTGTGTTGTGGAAGGCCGCCAAACCAGATGAGCCCAGCTGGGAATCTCCCTGGAGTCAGGGGAGGCCTGGGTGGCATATAGAGTGTTCCGCTATGTCTACTGATTGTCTGGGTGATCAGTTTGATATTCATGGTGGTGGTATGGATTTAAAATTTCCACATCATGAAAACGAAATTGCGCAAACAGAAGCGTGCACAGGAAAGCATGCGGTTAATTACTGGATGCATAATGGTTTTGTACAGGTCGTGACAAAAAAGAAAGAAGATGGCATTGAAGTAGATGAAGAAGTCAAAATGTCCAAATCACTGGATAATTTCTTTACCATTCGCGAAGTGTTGAGTTTGTATCGTGCTGAAGAGATTCGCTATTTTATTTTGAACAGTCACTACCGTAGTCCATTAAATTATTCACACGATAATCTTGAACTGGCACGTTCGGCATTAAAAACTTTATATACGTCTCTGCGTGATATTCCGGAGACTGAAGAGATAGCAGGGCAGGAATATGCCAAAAAGTTTAACGAGAGTATGGATGATGATTTTAATACCGCTGGTGCGATAGCCACTTTATTTGATCTGGCGCATGCCATTAATAAAGCCAAATTAACTGATATTGGCTTGGCAGCCAAGCTTGGGAAGGAGCTGAAATCGTTGGGAAATATTTTAGGCTTGCTGCAAAATGATGTGGAGAGATTTTTACAAAGTGACGGTGGCACTGACGCCGAAGGTCTAAGTGTTGCCGATATTGATTCTTATATAGAGCAGCGTGTGCAAGCACGAGCCAATAGAGATTTTGCTGAAGGTGATAGGATTCGTGATTTGTTGCTTGAGAGTAATGTTGTGTTGGAAGATTCAGCTGACGGGACTCGCTGGTCTCGGCAGTAAATATATTAGGGTAGGCCTAAATTTTCGTTATTAGGCTCTGCCCAGAAGTAACAGCTTAGCTTTCGATCAATATTGATTTATTGTTATACCTTACAAAAAAACAAGGAACTTATTGGTAAATTTGGTGTCATATATGCACAGCATAAAGGCGTGATAACGAGTTATATTCAGAGATAATCGTGCGTGCCGCTTTTTATTCAAGTATCTGGAGATTTTATGAAGAACTATAATAGTTTTGATAAAAAACTAAATTTGTCGCTAATGTTTGGTTTTATATTCAGTCTGTCGGTAATGAGTAGTTTAATAGCTGCTGATAATGAAGGCATGAAAGAGGATAAAGTACACGTCAATAAATGGAATTTATTCACCGTTAATATGTATAAATTACATAAAAAATTAGTAAAGGGTAGAAAAGTAAGAATTAAAACACGTATTGGTGGTTATGCCGGTGAAGAGAAATATTATAAAGAAGAAATATATATCGACGTAAAGACTGGCCGAAAAATAAGCATGATTCAATGGGAGCTTAAAAATCTTAAAAATATCCACACTATAGAAGTATTCGTACGTAATAAGCATGGGCATGTTCTGCGTGATTATTCTGCCGCTTACTTGCCTCATTATCGTAATGCTCCTAGCCAAACGTTAATCAATTTGTGGGGACATAAAGGAAAAATGCATGGTTTTCGACAGTTTGACGCTGGCGGTGATTTGATTTATGAGCAGTGTTCAGGGACCTGGAAGGGTAAAGAGATTATGATTCGAGTGTTTGAAGACGATTTGATGAATGGCGGACCTTCGATTGAAAAAATGATGAAGGGCGGCCCTTATAAAGCCTGTTTTGAAGGTGTTGATAAGACTTCAAAGAGATATTTAATTCCAAACTAATAAGTAATTCAGGCAGTCAATGGGTCTTGTTGGCCCATTGACTTTCAGTCTAATTATTAAATAATAATATTAGCTCTGTTACAGGCTGCAATAACGGTATTTTTCATTAGCATGGCAACAGTCATTGGGCCCACGCCTCCTGGTACTGGCGTAAGCCAAGCGGCGCGTTCGTGTAATTCATTAGGGCTGATATCACCGCATAATTTTCCTTCTTCTGTGCGATTAATACCAATGTCGATGACAATAGTTCCAGGTTTAACCCATTCCCCTTTAACAATTCCACGTTTCCCCACAGCCACGACTAGTATGTCGGCGGAAGCGACTTCCTGGTCAAGATTTTCAGTAAAGCGGTGACAAGTGGTAGTTGTACAGCCCCCCAGTAATAACTCAAGTGTCATAGGTCGGCCGACGTGATTAGAAGCTCCTACGACTACAGCACGCTTGCCGTGCAAGCTGACACCTGTACTCTCAAGTAATTTCATGACGCCCCAAGGGGTACATGAGCGTAGAGTAGGTCGTCGGATAGCAAGGCGCCCTATATTAAATGGATGAAATCCGTCGACATCTTTTTCCGGTAAAATGCGTTCTACGACTGTTTCATCGTTAATATGTGCAGGAAGAGGGAGTTGGACCAGAATACCATCAATATTGTCATCATTGTTGAGTTTGTCGACATGGGCCAGTAGCTGCTCTTCAGTTGTGGTTTCAGCGAGTGTTTCACTTATGGAATAGAAGCCGACTTCCTCACAGGCTTTACGTTTGTTTCTAACATAAACTTCTGAGGCAGGGTCATCTCCTAACAAAATAACGGCTAAACCTGGTGGTCGACCTGCTTTTTTATGAAATTGTTTAACTTCTGACCTGACAGTTTGTCTGATCTTCGCTGACAGTGCTTTGCCATCGATAATTTTTGCAGTCATATTGGCCTAATATTGGTCTGCCCGGAAAGCAGACATTTTACGCACCCATTTACGGCTTGTACACGTTTTTGAACAAAGTACACGAAACGAATCAATAGATTGTAAGAGTTTTTGAACTAATAGATTAAAAATCCCGACAGACCATTGACCTGCTGGAAAAGTCCTAGTATTATCGCGCTCTTGCGTGTTTTTGAATACATTTCATTATACGCACATCGGGGTATAGCGCAGTCTGGTAGCGCGCCTGCTTTGGGAGCAGGATGTCGGGAGTTCGAATCTCTCTACCCCGACCAGAATTTAAAAGTTAGGGTTTGAGCGAAATCCAGCCACGGCTGGAATGCTAAAGTGCGTAGAGAGAAAGATTTGAACTCCCGACGTATATAATCAGTGTTCGACGACGCACGAAGTGCGAATAATATCTCCACTCCTAAAATATCGGATTTAAAATTTTTGATAAAGACTTTATAAAATCATTCTTTGTGGGATGCCCGTTTAAAAAGTCTGGAATATTAAAGCGTTACAGGCTACACTTGCGTGGTAGCCATTGAACGATTTGCGCCCGTAGCTCATTTGGATAGAGCATCGGCCTTCTAAGCCGAGGGTAGCAGGTTCGAGTCCTGCCGGGCGTACCATTTCGGTGTGTCAATGACTTATTGCTTATAAGTCTGGTTGGTACTCAAGCAGTTTGTGGTGGGCGTAGCTCAGTTGGTAGAGCCCGGGATTGTGATTCCCGTTGTCGTGGGTTCGATCCCCATCGTCCACCCCATTTTAATGTCCTTTCTCCAATATAAATTATCTAGTGACACACCCTAAAAACTATTTTTTCTTCATAGTTATCAATCAGTTTTATAGAAATATTCAAATAGAAATCACCTTGGTAAAATCTGTTTTAAATTAGGGCTGTAACGGGTAAAATTTTACTTACTAGAGCTTAATAATAATATTGCCAACTTTCACTAAACAGTGCTTATAAGGTTACTTTGGCGTCTTAAAAGGAGTTTACTGAATGAAGAGATTTTCAATAATATTTATATTGTTTGCAGTGATGAGTATCAGCAATGTGAGTGCAAAAGATGGTGCTGCACTATTTGAATCAGGCAATGCCATTAACCCAAGTGTTATCATGCAATGGAAAAGAGCAGGCGCTTTGGTTGGATGGCTTGCGCAAAGTGAAAAAGGAAAGTGGTTTTATTTAAAAACAAAACCTAAAAACCATGCATCCTTACCTGTTTTTATATGGAGACGCTATACCCCCTATTTAATGAATAAACTTCCAAGACCTTCTGTGCCATTTGCTATGTCGTTTGGAGGCACAAAGTTGGACAACGCTGGTCTAACGGAGTTAACCAGATTCAAAAATTTACAAGCACTTGACCTTAGTCATACCCGGGTAACAGATACGGGGCTCACTAAGCTAAATGCAATTAAGGGTTTGCATAGCCTGGATCTCGGCGCATCAAAGGTGACAGATAAAGGTCTTAAGAACATTTCTCGGCACGGTAATCTGCAGCGATTATATTTTGGCAGTACAGCAGTCTCTGATTCAGGGATACGAGCGTTAAAAAAGTTGAGAAAACTAAAAACACTTTATTTGTACAATACGAAAGTGAGCGATACAAGCCTCAAACATGTTGCTAAAATGAAAAACCTACAAAGTATTCTTCTGGTTAAAACTGATGTGACTACTCACGGAGTTCGTAAGCTTTACAAAAAGCGCAAGAGCCTTCGTATATGGTTTAAGCCAAATAAAAAGACTACCGAGCTATAGTTTTAAGTAAGGCACAATATTATTTTGTGCGTATTAATGCTCGTAAGAAATTTTGATAACTGGCTTTGTGCCATGGACGGCCACCAATGACCAAGTAGCGAATTTTTCCTTGTGGATCTACCAAAAAAGTTGATGGTAATCCTCGAGGCTTCCATAATTCTGTTGCTTTGCCATCAGTGTCGAGTAAGGTGTCCAAGTTGACGCCAAGTGTACCGAAGAAATTAAAAACGATATCTTCTGTTTCCGCAGTATTAATCAACACTATTTGCAGCTTAGATTGCTTAAAGGCCTTAGTAAGTTTTTCAAGCGCAGGGATTTCCTTGCGGCATGGACCGCACCAGCTTGCCCAGAAATGTACAAAAGACCAATGACCCTTTAGGATTTTTGAGTCAAAAGTCTTTCCGTCCATATCTTTAAGTATAAATGATGGAGCCATTTTGCCAGGCATTGCCAGTATGCCTTTCGGGGGCGGAGGAGTAGGGGTTGCTGCAAATACCGAAAAGGGAAAGATCAATAATAGATAAATAATGAATTTTATTTGAAAGCTAGGGCGCAGCACTATTAGGTGGTTATAAGCGTCGCCTGATTCAGGGTGTTTATTCATATTAGATTCCAATTTATTTAGCATCGTTTGCACAGTTGACGTTATTGATGACGACCTTTGTGGGAGCAGAGTTTTTATCTTTACCGAGATTAACGATAGCAGTGATGGTGATCGCTTGATTGCGCCTTTGTAAGGTAATATTACCCCCTTCACGTTCTCCTGCGCGGTAATCAAGTGCGGTGGGAATTAATGTCCAACGAAAGGTAGATTGAAACCGTAGTGGGCTTTGTAGTTG
>VAOX01009380.1_pt1 | contig 19390 bp, 17 predicted proteins | sample 3393891 | NCBI WGS metagenome assembly VAOX01 (sample SAMN08290429, study PRJNA428436) | hydrothermal vent metagenome | isolation source: Deep-sea hydrothermal vent chimney | place: Indian Ocean: Southwest Indian Ridge | depth 2822 m m | reverse complement strand
TTGCCTTGGCATATTTCAGATAAATAACGTGTGTATTGCCGCTGCCGTTTTCCAGTGGGGTGTCGAGAAAGGAAATGGTGGTGCGTATTTTCAGTCGCCCGCTACGTGGGCCGCTGATGAGGATGCTATTGGTGCGTTCATCTGCTGCCAGTTTTATCTTATTGTTGGCGTTTCTGCCGTTGTTGTTGCCTGCGCTCAGTGCGTTCAGTATCCGTACCAGTTCTGTTGCCGAGGCATGTTTTAGCGGGATGATTTCCATTTCATCGCTATCGGGTCGGTCAATATTGGCGATAATTTTTAACAGGCGATTGATGTTACCGGCATGGTCGGTAATAATAAGTGTATTCGTCGGGTTGTATGCGGCCAGATGCCCCTGTTGTGGAACCAGTGGCCGCAATATTGGCACCAGTTGTGCAGCGGGTACGTGATTTAAGTGAATAATTTTAGTGACCAGTGCATCTTCGGGATATTTTCCTTTTGCCGTTTCCAGCGGCAATGGCCCCTGTTTGGCATTCACTTCAGGAACAATTTTGATCACTGGCCCGGTTTTTACTGCGGCATAACCATATACCTGTAAGACCGATAAAAAAACGCCATAGACTTCTTTGCGAGATAAAGGGGTTGATGAAATAATAGTTACTCTGGCCTTGACGCGCGGGTCTATAATAAAGTTTTTACCGGTAAATTTTGAAACCGTACTGATCAGGGCGCGAATATTGGCATCTTTCATGTTCAGCGTGATTTCATCCGCGACAGCGTGAGCGCTAATGGCCAGTACCAGTAGCAGGGTGAAAAATAACTGAAAAAAACGCCGACTCAGTTCTGGTTGGCATCTGTGCAGACAATGATTGAATCTGTTGCGGGGTAGAGAAATAAAATTCATGCAGAGTTCCTAAGTTTCATACCACTGATCTTATATTATTTTAGCTGAATGCTCAGTGGTACTTCAGTACCATTACGTCTTACCATCAGAGTAAGCTGGCTGGCCGTGCTTAATGTTCGTAGCGCACGGATCCCGTTCTGAGGGTTGTCAAGTTTAACGCCATTTACCTGTGTGATGATATCGGAAGGCTGTATGCCAATTTCTGACAGTAGATACCCTTTTGCCTGAGGTTGCAGGCGGTATCCTATCTGCCTTCCATTCTGCCTTACTACAATAGGTAATGCGTAGTTACCAAATGAGGTAGGTGAGCGTAATATGTTTCGACGAATCTGACTTAATGCTTGTGCGGGTGTCTGTGGCAGGGAGGAGTAGCTGGCAGAAGAATTACGGCGATAACGTGTATTGCCGGTATTCTTTAGCCCGGCCTGTCTCTGTAGTTTCAATATTTCAAGATGCCCCTGGCTATCGAGAACCACGTAGTCGGGGTAAATTTCCTTGATAGTAACACCGTTTCGTATTTTGTCGCCAATGCCATAGACTTTTTCCTTTGCGTTTCTCCCTGGTGCAATAATGGCTGTTGATGCTGACATCGGCGTTGCTGCCAGTACGCCTTTTAAAACTAAATTCAGTTTTGTTATCGGTGCCTTGCTTGACTGAGGGAGTCGTGTATTCCGGCTTGTTCCAAAAATATGAAAGCCTGTCAGATTTCTGAAGTTTTGCTGATTATTGTGATTGACGGTTTTGCTAACCGGGAGCTGTATTCGCTGTACGTTATCCTGCGGGAAAAACAGCCAGGTTATTTCGGTCAATAACCAGGTAATAGTGAGAATCAGCAACAGATTAACGATAACAGGCAAGCGTTTATTAAGCGTTTGTATGGTAGATGGATTCTTCAGTTGTTGGACGAGTGAGCCCGGCATTATCGTATTGTATCTATATCAGAGGCAGGTTTAAATATTTGTTTATGGAACCTCTGGTTAATTTCGGACGAAGTAGATTGCGATCTAAAGGGTTCAGATTTAAGGCGCAAATCGCACGTAATAGCTGGCTATTGCGATGATTTGCAACGCAGAAGCTGGATATTTTAGGCGCAAGATACAAGTTCATGAATTAACCAGAGGTTCCTTAGGTGGATATTAGCAGTGTAACGCCTGTTCTGCAGAGTTATCCGGCGAATTGCTACCCGACAGGCATATTTTATTTCCTTGCTGTCTGGTGTTTTCGGGCAGTTGTCGGAAATCATAATATTGCCACATTTATCCCTCTGCACGACAGAAACGGTAGATTGCAATTTCACCAAACAGATTCGGGCGTAGCTTCATCCAGATACTTCCCCGATGGTGGCTGTAGTCCACAACCTCACGTTGTAATATCGTGATATTGTGATTTTTACATAACACTTCAAAATCATTTAGTGTACACAGATGAACATTAGGCGTGTTATACCATTGATTTGGCAGGTTACGCGTTACTGGCATCTTGCCGGGAAAACCCAATTGTAGCCTTGCCCGCCAGTGTGCCATATTTGGAAAGGTGACAATGCCCTCATGGCCGACACGCAACATTTCCTCAATCAACTGATCAGGGTGCCTGGTGGCCTGTAGCGTCTGGCTCATAATGACGTAGTCAAAGCTATTATCTGAAAAATAATCAGATAAGCCTTTGTTTAGATCGGCCTGAATCAGGTTAATATTACGCCGCACACAGGTCTCGATGTTTTTTTCACTAATTTCCAGTCCATAACCATCTACATGACGGTTTTTGCTGAGGTAGTTAAGTAGCGTACCATCCCCACAGCCCAGGTCTAACACGTTGGTTTCAGGCTTGATCCAGTCGGCAATAATGGCGAGGTCGGCGCGTAATATCATTGCTGAGCCTCATTGGTGCTAGATTTATCGGTATGACGAATATTTTTCATATAGGCATCAAGGACATTGAGGTAATGCGGAATAGCAATTAAAAAGGCATCATGTCCATGACTGGATTCAATTTCAACATAGCTAACCTGCTTTTTAGCCTGTAACAGGGCTTTTACAATTTCACGTGAGCGCTGTGGAGCGAAACGCCAGTCAGAAGTGAAGGAAATAACCAGAAATTTGGCACTGGCTTTTTGCAGCACCTGTGACAGATCGTCATTATAGCCACTTGCCGGGTCAAAATAATCCAGTGCCTTGGTCATTAACAGATAGGTATTGGCATCGAAGCGGTCAACAAATGACCGGCCCTGGTAACGTAGGTAGCTTTCCACCTGAAAGTCTACATCAAAACCGAAATTGAGCTTGCCTTCACGTAATTCACGGCCAAATTTATGACGCATGGCATCGTCGGATAAATAGGTGATATGCCCCAGCATGCGCGCCAGCATCAGACCGCCGCGAGGTGTTGTCTTATGTTCGAGGTAGCGGCCATCATAAAATTCGGGATCCGACATAATGGACTGGCGGGCAACTTCGTTAAAGGCAATATTTTGTGCAGATAACCTGGGAGCAGCGGCGATAACAATGGCATAGTCAAGCAGGTCAGGGCGGTCAATAGACCACTGTAAAACCTGCATTCCTCCCAGACTTCCGCCAATAACAGCCTGCCAGCGGGGTATTTGCATTGCCTGCATAAAACGCTGCTGGCATTCCACCCAGTCTTTCACGGTTACGATAGGAAAATCCGGCCCCCAGTAGTTCCCGGTCGCAGGATTGATGGTATTGGGTCCGGTACTGCCCTTGCAGCCACCAAGGTTATTAATGCTGACAACAAAAAAACGCCGGGTATCAATCGGCTTGCCAGGCCCAATAGCGCTTTCCCACCAGCCTGGCTTCTTATCTTCTTTACTATTGTAACCAGCGGCATGCTGGTCCCCCGATAGAGCATGACAGATTAAAATGGCATTACTACTACTGGCATTCAGTTCGCCGTAGGTTTCGTAGGCAATAGTGTATTCAGCTAACGTTTTTCCACATTCCAGTGTTAGTGGTTCAGAGAAATGCCGAGATCGGGGCTCAACCAGTCCAACAGAATTATCGGGGATTACTTCAGGCATAGACCAGCGTTCTTTTAAAGTAGTAACAGGACAGGCAGTCTAATCAGTGCAGGCAAAAGATGCAAACAGGGACGAGGTATTCTATGGCTTTGCCCTTAAGGTGCTTTATTACCATTCATCCCATTCATCCTCAGTATTTTTATGGATATCTGTGGCCGGATGGGATGTATTGCTGTTATTTGATGGTTTAAGAATATTGATATGCCTGACTTTAATGGGTTTCCCCGATAGTGCTATTGCACAATAATCATTGGTATCAATGATGGTATTCCATGCCCGATTGGTCAAATCTTCAGTCATTAGAGAAATACCACCAGTGGCAATGGCTAGTCCAATATTCAGGGCACTTTTACCTGTGTTGATGGTAGTGCCGGCAAGATTAGGTGTAACTGAAGGTGAATGGATTGTCCCGCTTATATTTATCGGGATTAAAGCCAGTTTTGCGAGGGATGTTTTTTTTGCATGGGGCTCAATATAAAAAGAAAGCTTTTCATTGTTTAGATTGATTCTTCCTGTACCCAATACGGAAATAAGGCCGGTATCAAATATTATTGCCCGAGCGCGGGCAATACCGTGTTTAATGTCAAAATTTGCCACGCCACATCGAATTTCCTGTTTATTCTGTTTGCCTGCAAATGGCAATAAGCTGGCAAGGTTTTTGGAAAATAGATCAAGTGCATGGCTATCCAGCCGTCCATTAACCGTTTTAATGGTCAAGTCTCCATTTAATGATGCTATTAGTGCATTAATCGAATTTCCACTGGCACGTAAATGTAGATCTGTATCCAGTTTCCCAGTGACAATTTTACTTTGGCCCATGGTCTGTAGTAACTCACCATAATCCATCTTTTTAATAAGTAAGGTGGCTGTAATTTCGGGCGGATTAGTGTTTATGAGTTTAGTATGAGTAATGAATTGTCCATTGGAGAAAATAAAGGTAAGCGGGTCCAGCGTCAGGTTTCCTTTGTCTAAAGCTACTGGTAGATGTAGTTTATTTATCGTGTAATTTTTTATCTCTATTTTATTTACATTAAGGATAATGTCTGCATTTATTTTTTTCAAAAATTTTAGATTTAATGGTTTCCTGGAGAAGGACTCTGTTTTCTTATTAGTGGAATTTTTAGATGTAGACTCTCTTTTTATTTTGGGCAGAAGCTGATTTAAATTAATATATTTAGATGATAGGCGCGACTGTACAAATACAGGCTTTGATGTAGTATTGATTAAAACAGACCCATGTATATCGCTATTACCAATTTTAACCTCCATATCTGAAATGACTAATTTTTTTTCTAATTTATCTATTTTCGCCAGAATAAATACGGAATGATCTGGAACGTCTTTAATAATATCCAGTTTAGGAAATAAAGATTCAGCAAAATGTATTGTCTCTTTCGGTTTTCTTATTTGAATGGTTGTATTTATTTTAACGGGCTGTCGAGTGAGAGTGTCAAAGTTAAATGGATCAGAAAAATAGATATTTATTTTTCCATTGGCGCCTATCCCATAAATGTGGCTTTCTATATGGTAAGGTTTTCCTGTTATCAATGTGTAGAGAGAATTAAGTGTTCCACGACTGGTTAATGTCTGGTTTTTTATTTTAGCTACAATCGAATAGGATAAGTATTTTTTAATTGAGTCAAGTTTTAAACTGGCCGTCTGTATGTGAACAGGAACACGTGCACTGTTTTTATTAAAAATATGAGTTGTGTCAAGGTCTGACACTGAAATCTCAGCAGGTCCACTGGAATTATATAACAGGTCACGAAGATTATTTGCGCTGGAAGTAAGTCTTATATTCGTATTCAGATAGCCTTTTGTAATGGATGTTATATTAAAAGACGATAATGCATTGGCAAGATTAAGCTTGCTGATGTATAAATCAAGTGTTGCATTGACTGTTCCTGGTTTTTTAATCAGGTTTGACTTTACTGTAATACTTCCCTGTGAATAGTTAAAAGAAAGTTTTTTTATTGACAGATTACCATTTTTCAGTTTGGCTGCCAGTTGATTGTTATAGGTTTCTATCTTTCCGGCTATTATTTTTTTTATATTAAAGTCAATATCGGTATTAATAGTATTGAGTTGTTTGAAGCTGATGGGTAAGTCGGGAATATTGATAGCCGCTATTTCTTCCTTTCCTTTTCGTACACTTTTTTTTGTCGACCTGTTTTTTTTGTTTAGTTTAATTTTCAGACTGTTTATATCAAGTGTATTAGCAGATAATTTTATGTTAAGCGATGGAATGGGTTTTGCCAGTGACAGTGAAGCAGAAATATTCATTTTATTATTGGCCAGTATCAGCTTTACTCTATCCAGTGAGTAGGTTTTATTTTTGCTGCTAATATGGCCGCTTAAATATAATGGTATTTTAGGTGATGGTAACTTCGTGCCTGTGATAAGTGTTATTGTATGATTTATATTGTCTGTACTTAATTTAAAATTAAGGTTGAGTTGTAAATTAGATAAAGGATGTAGAATTTTTCCATCTATACTTAATCTGGCACCAACCGTTTTTCCATATAAAAGAACGGTAGTGTTGTCATCATTTAATAGGTGAGATATGTTACTTATTTTACCGCTGAAATTAAACGTTTTATTGTTAATCTCCCCCTGTGCATTGATTATACCCGGTTTGTTTCTTTTTTCTTTTAAGGTAACAGACTGAATAATTACATTGATATGGGTGGGGTTCAACTTATCTATGTAATTAATTTTTATATTATTCAGTGCAAGGTGATGGATGACGGGCAGGAATGAGTAAATATTCGGGAAATTATTATTTTTTTCAGGTACGTTCTGCTGTGCCAGGGAGTTATCATCGAACTGCCAGTTTGATATGCCCTCCCCGTTGTTTTCTACAATAATACTTGTGTTTTCTATCTGGATGTTATCAATTAAAAGAATTTTATTTATTAAAGGCAGAAGCTGGAACTGTAGTTGAATTTTCCCTAGCACAAGCATGGGTTGTTTTTGTCCCCAGCTTGCATTACTTATGCTTGCATCTTTTATTTCCAGGCGCGGTGTTAGCTGGCTGTTAATAATATCAAGATCAATATTTCCATTTAGTTTTAGTGTGCGTCCGGTAAATGTATGGAAGTATTTTTCGATTTGTGGTTTATAATGGTTAAGATTAATATTTGCCAGTATAATAAGCGATGTTACTGGAACCAGGAAGATAAGACCAAGTACCAGGGAGGGGAGTATAAAAAATATTTTTCTATTAATTGACATGTGCTATCCCTATAATATTTGTCATAGCTCTCTATTTATAACATAGTCATCACTTGCTAATTATGTCCGGCAGCTTATCAGGTCGAAGAATTTTAATGCGTTTATTTCGTCCATTTTCACCACTAATTATTATTACACACGATTTTGCTACGTGGAACTGCTTTGCCAGGAAGGTGGTAAGGTATTTATTTGCTTTGCCATCAACCGGTGCGGCAGTAATACGAATTTTAATCCGTTCGCCCAGAACCTCCGCAAAGGCATTTGAAGATGCTTTTGGCTGAACGCGTATATCCAGTATAAGGTCTGTGTCCTGCCAGTGGTAAAACATAAAATATTATTATTACTGAAACGGATGGGAAGGATACTTATTGTTCAAGCCGCGCTGTAAATACCTCCATGTAAGCTCGACACCCGCATCCCTGCGGCTGACGGTTTTTAACAATAAGTATCCTTCTCATTCATTCTGTTAGTACCTCGATTAGTAACTCGATTATTCCCTCGGAAAAATTACACCGGGAAAAATTTCAGCACCAGTAGTTTTAAAAACATCAGGCCGATTAATGCTACCAGGCTTGATAGATCAATAACACCCATCGGCGGGAGAACCTGACGTATCGGACGTAATACCGGGGAGGTGATATTGTTAAGAATACTACTGAACGGATTATACGGGTCGGGGTTAACCCAGCTAAGAATGGCCTGAATAAATATGGAAAAAATAAAAATATTAAAGGTCAGGGTGATGATTTCGCGTAGACTGATAATAAATAACTGAACCAGGCTTAGCTGGTAATTTGAAAAGACAGCATAAATCAGAAATGATTTAATAATAACCAACAATAAAGTCAGTGCAATGGACGCAGTATCAATTTTACCGATACTGGGTATAATCTTGCGTGCCGGTTTGACTAGCGGCTGGGTTGCTTTAACAATAAACTGAGAGATCGGGTTGTAGAAATCCGCCCCCACCTGTTGCAGGATAAAGCGCAGATACATGATAGTAATATAGATACTGAATATTGTGTCAATCAGAAAAATAAATGGATCGCCGTTGTTCATAATATATTTTAATACTCTATTGGTTTTTGGTTATTCAGAGCTGCTCTAGTTCTTTTGCTAATGTGATGGAGCGATCACTGGCAGCCTGTAATGCCTGAAAAATAATTTGTCTGAAGCCATTGTGTTCAAAACTTGCAATGGCCTGTTCGGTGGTTCCTCCTTTTGAAGTAACCTGTTCACGCAAGGTAGCGGGAGAGCCGTTTTTTTCTTTTGCCATACGGGCAGCGCCGAGTGCGGTCTGTAGTACCAGTTCCAGTGCAGTGTCTTTATCCAGGCCAAGTTTTTCACCAGCATCCTGCATCGCTTCCATCATCAGAAAGAAATAGGCGGGGCCACTACCTGAAAGCGCCGTGACGGCATTAATTTGTTGTTCCAGAGCCACCCAGACAGTTATGCCTACTGCCTGTAGAATTTTTTCAGCCTGCTGCTTCTGTGTCGTGGAGACCGTTTCATTGGCAAATAAAGCGGTGGCACCACATTGTAATAAAGCCGGTGTATTTGGCATACAGCGTACAATGGCATAATCTCCGCTCAGCCACTGGTTGATGGTGTTACTTAGTAAACCTGCGGCTATAGAAATAAATAAGGGTGGGCGGGGAGAAATGCTGGGGGCAAGCTGCGTGCAGACCTGATGCATAATCTGTGGTTTCACCGCCAGAATAACCGTTTCGCATTGCAGTGTATCGGTGTTATTTTGTGTGGTTCGGATCGCAAATTTAGTCTCAAGCTGTTTGCAGCGTTCGCAATCAGGTTCTGCCAGCAGAATTTTTTCTGCTGGAAAACCAGCCTGAAGCATTCCACCTATCAGACTACCGGCCATGTTGCCGCCGCCGATAAACCCTGTCGTCGGTTTCATTGTAAATATTCTCCATCTATATCTATGGGGCGAAAATTTTAACACAGTCATAATTCTGAAGTTGTGGTAAAAAAATCCCGGAATTAGCTAGTGATTTACTGAAGAGTAGAGATTTATTGGCTATAACTAGTACCTCTGCAAGCTAATCGTAAAAGAATAAACAAATTAAGGGGAAATTAATGGATATCGCACAGCTTCTTGCCTTCAGCGTTAAAAATGGGGCGTCCGATTTGCATTTGTCAGCGGGTTTACCACCGATGATCCGTATCGATGGTGATATTCGTCGTATCAATGTTGAACCAATGGAACATGACGATGTACATGGCATGGTTTATGACATTATGAATGACAAGCAACGTAAATCTTTTGAAGAATATCTGGAAACAGACTTTTCATTTGAAATTCCGGGGCTGGCTCGTTTCCGTGTTAATGCGTTTAACCATAATCGTGGTGCCGGTGCGGTGTTTCGTACTATTCCCTCCAAAATCCTGACTCTGGAAGAATTACAGGCACCAAAGATTTTTGAAGAAATTTCTGATACCCCTCGTGGCATTGTTCTGGTTACCGGTCCGACTGGTTCGGGTAAATCCACTACATTGGCTGGCATGGTTAACTATGTAAATGAAAATCATTATGGCCATATTCTGACCATTGAGGATCCGATAGAATTTGTGCATGAAAGTAAAAAAAGCCTGATTAATCAGCGTGAAGTCCATCGTGATACACTTGGATTCAGCGAGGCGCTACGCTCCGCACTACGTGAAGACCCGGATGTGATACTGGTGGGTGAAATGCGTGATCTTGAAACCATCGGACTGGCATTGTCTGCGGCGGAAACCGGTCATCTGGTTTTTGGTACCCTGCATACCAGTTCGGCAGCAAAAACGGTTGACCGTATTGTGGATGTGTTTCCGGCGGCGGAGAAAGAAATGGTTCGTGCCATGTTGTCAGAGTCGTTACGCGCAGTAATTTCACAGACATTATTAAAAAAGAAAGGGGGCGGGCGCGTGGCGGCACACGAGATTATGATCGGCACATCGGCAATCAAAAATCTGATTCGTGAAAATAAAATTGCCCAGATGTATTCGGCCATCCAGACCGGTCAGTCAATTGGTATGCAGACACTGGATCAGAATCTGCAGGAATTAGTGGATAAAGGTCTGGTCAGTAAAGAAGAAGCGAGGAAAAAGGCGGCAAATAAGGATGCATTTAATTAAGTAAACACCCCATCGAAAATTTCTTCAAGAATATGTTAATGGCATGAGGTTATCCTATGGATCGCGATAAAGCGATAAAATATATGCACGATCTGCTACGCATGATGGTGCAGAAAAATGGTTCTGATCTGTTTATTACGGCAGGTGCGGTACCGTCTATGAAAGTTGACGGTGTGATACAGCCATTGTCGAATCAGTCGCTTAGTCCTCAGCATACCCAGGTTCTGGTTGGTGCTATTATGAATGACCGTCAGCGTGCAGAATTTGAAGAAAACAGGGAGTGTAATTTTGCCATCAGTCTGCCGGGTGTATCACGCTTTCGGGTTAATGCGTTTACCCAGCGTGGTTCTGTCGGCGTGGTGTTACGGGTTATCCGTTCGGAAATCCCCCATTTTGAAGACCTGAATCTGCCGCCGATACTACAGGATATCGCCATGACCAAACGGGGTCTGGTTATCTTTGTTGGTGCCACTGGTTCGGGTAAATCCACCTCACTGGCGGCGATGGTTGGTCATCGTAACCAGAATAGTCGAGGTCATATTATTACCATCGAAGATCCGATTGAATTTATTCATAACCATATCAACTGTATTGTGACTCAGCGGGAAGTTGGTGTAGACACGGAAAGTTATGCCGTGGCACTTAAAAATACCCTGCGTCAGGCTCCAGATGTTATTCTGATCGGCGAGGTGCGTGACCGTGAAACCATGGAACATGCAATTGCTTTTGCCGAAACCGGACACCTGTGTTTAACCACGCTGCATGCCAATAGCACCAATCAGGCACTGGATCGGATTATTAACTTTTTTCCGGAAGAGCGCCGCCAGCAGTTGCTAATGGATTTGTCGCTTAATTTAAAAAGTATGATATCGCAACGGTTAATTTCTGATACAAACGGTGAAGGGCGTATTGCAGCAGTTGAAATTATGATTAATACACCGCTGATGGCAGATCTGATTTTTAAAGGTCAGGTGCACGAAATAAAGGAGCTGATGTTCCGATCAACAGAGCTGGGTATGCAAACGTTTGATCAGGCGTTGTTTGATCTGTATGAGAATGAACAGATTACCTATGAAGATGCACTACGTAATGCCGACTCGGTAAATGACCTGCGCTTGCGCATTAAACTTGAGGGTAAGGAAGCCAGAGATAATGATCTGATGGATGGACTGGATAATGTTACGGTGGATAATCATGATGATCGTTCACGGCTACGTTAGGCCGAAAACAAGATGAATGGTCAGGTTAATGCGATAGCGGTGAGTACAGATATATAACGACTATATTCAATATCACGGAAATATTTTGAGAGTAGTATGAATCTACAACCATATTTAAAATTAATGTCTGAGCAGCGGGCATCGGATATGTATTTCACCACGGGTGCCCCAGTGAGTGTGCGTATTGATGGCAGAATCCGTCCTGTAGGCAATAGTATGCTTAACCCGGGGATGACAAAAAAACTGGCCTATGATTTATTAACGCCTTTCCAAATTAAGGATTTTGAACGTAATCTGGAACTTAATCTGGGTGTTTCCTATACTGAGCTGGGTCGTTTTCGGATTAATGTTTATCTGCAGCGGGGTGAGGTTTCCATGGTTATCCGGTATATCCGCGCCGATATTCCAACCCTGGATTCACTGGGTCTGCCCGCCATCTACAAAAAAATGATTATGCGCAACAAAGGGCTGGTGCTGGTTGTTGGTGCTACTGGCATGGGAAAATCTACTTCTCTGGCATCCATGCTGGATTATCGGAACATGACTGAAACGGGTCATATTCTGACCATTGAGGATCCGGTTGAGTTTATGTTCAGGCATAAAAAATGTATTGTTGGTCAGCGTGAGGTGGGGCTGGATACGCTGTCGTTTGAAAATGCCCTGTGTGAAGCCATGCGTGAAGCACCGGATGTGATTATGATCGGTGAAACCCGTGATCACGATACCATGGCATCGGCCATGCGTTATGCAGATACTGGCCATTTGTGTTTAACAACCCTGCATGCAACCAATGCGAATCAGGCACTTGACCGCCTGCTGAACTTTTTCCCGGACAATGCACACAATCAGGTGTTGATGGACCTGTCATTAAATCTGAATGGTATTCTCGCCCAGCGTCTGGTGAAAGGGATGGACGGCAACCGGGTTGCCGCTATTGAAATTCTGATTAATACACCTTATATCAGTAAGTTGATTCGTGATGGCAGCTTCCATGAGATCAAGGAAATTATGGAAAAAGGTAGCGAAGCGGGAATGGTAACCTTTGACCAGTCTTTGTATGAGTTATTTAAAGCCGGAAAAATAGATTTAAAAACGGCACTGGCTAATGCCGATTCGAGTACAAATCTTGAATGGAAAATTAATTTTGGTGGTGGTGTAAAAGGCTTGCAGTCAAATATGGAAAAATCCGAGCCGCTTCATATTCCTGATAATTCAGGATAATACACTCGGGTGGTGTTGAATCTCCAGGTTTTTCTGCTTGAATACCCCAGATTCTCTTGTGGCGGAGTTATTTATTTAATCGGTAGCCCGTTTATCAGTGTATGTTTTACCCTGCCGCGTAAGTTCCAGCCGGCAAAAGGTGTATTTTTCCCTCTGCTACGCATGTGCTGCGGATTTAGCGTCCATTCTTCTTCGGGATCAAATATACAGATATCCGCCTTTTCACCAACGGCTAACTGACCACTGGATAAACCAAGAATATTTGCCGGTGCGGTGGTGAGTGCCCGAATTATCGTGTCGATGCTTATCCCGTTTTCAGTTAAGCGCAGAGCAAGGGGCAGCAGGGTTTCGAGGCTGGAAATACCCGGCTGGGTACTGGCAAAGGGTGCCCGTTTCGCATCCTGCTCATGTGGCTGATGGTCGGAGCAGATTGCGGTAATAATACCATCGGCGATTCCCTGCTTCAGTGCTTCCTGATCACGTTGCGTACGCAGCGGCGGTAGTACGTGACAGCTACTGTTAAAGTTACTGATATCGTATTCGGTCAAATGTAATTGATGTGCACTGACATCTGCGGTAACCGCTAGCCGGTTGTACCGGGCGCGTCCGATCATGGTAATGGCTGCAGCGGTGGACAGGCGGCCAAAATGGGCGCTAACACCGGTTTCCTCAATCAGTTGCAGGGCAGTGGCGATGGCAACGGTCTCGGCAGAGCGGGGAATACCCTGTAGACCCATGCGGCTGGCTATTTTACCTTCATGGGCGCAGCCCCCCAGACTCAGCCAGTAGTCACTGGGTTGAATAAAAACACGCAGATTAAAGGTAGCAGCATAGGCAAAGGCGCGTTTCATTATCAGGGTATTATCAAGTGGTGCACGTGCGTTACTGACACCGATGCAGCCAGCTTCTTTCAGCGCCGTCATTTCACTGAGATGTTTACCTTTGAGTCCGGCCGTAAGCGCCCCCAGCGTGACAACATGACTGTATCCGGCATGGACTGCCTTCTGACTGATTAACTTAACAACTGCCGGTTCATCAATGACTGGACTGGTATCAGGAGGGCAGCATAAGGTGGTGATCCCAGCATAGGCGGCGGCCTTTGTTTCCGAAGCAATGGTTGCCTTATGTTCCGCGCCCGGTTCTCGCAGACGTGCGCAGCAGTCAACCAGACCGGGGCAGACAATGAGGCTGCTGGCATCAATCGTCTGTTTTTCCCTGGCGGCGGTATTCGCCGGGGAAATCGCTTCAATCCTGCCGTGGGCGATAGTAATATCCGCCTGTTGATTGATTTGGTTGGCCGGATCAATCAACAGGCCGTTTTTAATCAGTATACGTGTCATGATTTTACGCTATTCCACCTGACTGGTCTTTTGTATTGTCGGTTTGTGATGTGTTGTCTGTAACTCTGTTTGTGTCGGGGATCTCCCGACCCAGTACCATCGTCATTACCGCCATACGAACCGATATACCATAGGAGACCTGATCGAGAATAACCGAACGGGCACCATCGGCAACACAGGAGTCAATTTCTACGCCGCGGTTAATGGGGCCGGGGTGCATCACGATGACATCGTCTTTTGCCGCTCGCAGGCGTTGCGATGTCAGGCCATACAGGCGGTAGTATTCCTGTTCGCTGGGCAGTAACGCGCCCTGCATCCGTTCTTTTTGCAGGCGTAGCATAATGACTACATCGGCATCTTCAATGCCGGCTTCAAGATCGGTGAAAATGTTTACTCCCATGTCTTCAATACCGACTGGCAACAGGGTTTTCGGGGCAATAACGCGAACTTCGCCGGTGTTCAGTGTATTAAAGGCATGAATCTGTGAACGAGCCACCCGTGAATGTAATATGTCACCGACAATAGCTACCCGCAGGCGAGAGAAATCATTACCCTTATTGCGCCGGATAGTGAACATGTCCAGCATGGCCTGAGTTGGATGAGCATGCCAGCCGTCCCCGGCATTGATCACGCTGATGTTCGGTGCCACATGGTTAGCGATAAAATGTGCCGCGCCGGAATCATTGTGGCGCACGATAAACATATCACATTGCATGGCCTGAATATTCTGCAGGGTATCAAGCAGAGTTTCGCCTTTTGACGTTGCCGAGGTGTTGATATTGATATTGAGAACATCAGCAGACAGGCGTTTCGCCGCCAGCTCAAAGGTGGTGCGGGTTCGGGTACTGGCTTCAAAGAAAAGGTTTACGATTGTTTTGCCGCGCAATAGCGGCACTTTTTTCACTCGCTGGTCATTAATATTGGCGAAACTTTCCGCTGTATCCAGAATATGGGTAAGCATCTCACTGCCAAGCCCTTCGGTAGTGAGGAAATGTTTAAGCTGGCCGTTTTGGTCAAGCTGGATATTCCATGTATCGAGGCCGATTATCGGGTCGGTTGGTTTGCTGGCTTTATTTACCATAGGTGCTATTCAATTCGCTGTTTTTTATGTACTCTGCCAGTCAAATGCTAATGGTTGCGGCCCGGTCAGTTTTATGTGCTGGCCGGTTTCCAGATGCAGATGTCCGGCAACCGCATCTGCCTGTATCGGTAATTCGCGGCCACTGCGCTCAAGCAGGCAGATAAGGCTAATGCTTGCCGGGCGACCGTAATCAAAAATTTCATTCATCGCAGCACGGATGGTTCGGCCGGTATGCAATACGTCATCAACCAGAATAATATGTCGATCATCTACCTGTAGTGGTAGTTGTGAAGGTTTAACCCGTGGATGCATCCCAATACGGGAAAAGTCGTCACGGTAAAAACTGATATCCAGCGTTGCCAGTGGTTCGGACAGAGCAAGTGCCTGATGTAGCTTTTCAGCGATCCAGACGCCACCGGTATGGATACCCACCATAAGCGGATGGTGAATATTTTTATCCCGCAGTATCTTTTCCAGTTGTCGGGTCAGTTGTGCCAACAGCTCATCGGGGGAGGCGAGTGATTGCATATTTTTATTTTTTATTAGTGTGTTATTGCGCAACCTGAGCTGGAGAAAGATTTATTCCGCCTGCTGTAACCAGCGTTGCACGATTATTGCTGCCGCCATTTTATCAACCTCATGCCTGTTATGCTGGCTTATTTTCATTTTTTCTTTCAGTACAGTTTCTGCCTGACTGGAACTATGGCGTTCATCAACCGTGTAAATGGGAAGTTTATAACGTTTTTTCAAACCATTACAGAACTCCTCAACGGCTCGCGTCATGGTGTTTGTATTCCCATCAAGGTGATAGGGCATGCCTACAACCAGTGCCTGCGGTTGCCATTGTTCAATCTGCCTGCGAATGCCTGACCAGTCCGGGTTGCCATTGACGGAAGATAATGTAATCTGGGGGGTGGCTGTTCGGGTAATCATCTGACCGCTGGCAACGCCAATACGCCGGTGACCAAAATCGAAGCCCAGCACATGGCTTATGGACTGTGTGCGGTGAGTTTCCGGCTTTTTTATCGTATCGCTCATGCCTCAGGCATGTCCGGTATCCTGGCTTAACAGGCGTAAATCAACGCCGATAAGTTTCGCTGCCTCTCGCCAGCGTTGAGCTACCGGAGTATTAAAAATAATCTGTTCATCCGCTGGACAGTTTAACCATGTATTCTGCGCTATTTCCTGTTCCAGTTGCCCGGCTGCCCAGCCGGCATAGCCCAGGGCGACAATGGCATCATCCGGGCCTTTATTGTTGACAATGGATTCAAGGATATCTTTTGATGTAGTGAGTGAAATGGAGTCATTTATCTGTATGCTGGAAAGCCAGTTACCATTGGGGCGGTGCAAAACAAAACCACGACCCGTCTCCACCGGACCACCTGAATAGACATGGGTGGATCGGGATATATTTGTGCTGCTCTCGATTGCCATCTCTGCAATCACCTGCTGTAAAAGGATATCGGTTTTATGGTTGATAATAATACCAAAACAGCCGGTTTCATTGTGTTCACAGATATAGGTAACTGCCTGATTAAAATTAATATCCGTTAAGCTCGGCATAGCAATCAGGAAGTGCCCGGTTAAGCTGTTATCGCTTTTGGTATTTGTTGTCATCTCTCTGGTAGCTCGATACTTAATGAGTTCGTAAGTCGTTGTTATTAAGGAATTCCCAGCTACGTGTAATGTGTATGACATCCGCCTGCTGGCGTAGTTTCCTACTGAAAGGAGGAAAGGGTGCCGCCAGTTCAACGATACGTTTTGCTGCATCATCCAGTACCTGGTGACCGGATGACTGACGAATATCGGTTTTAATCAGCTTGCCAGCCGCGTTGATAGTAACATCGAGAATCAGGGTGCCGCTGAGTTTCTGTCTGCGTGCCTGATCCGGGTAGTTGAGGTTACCGATACGCTCAACCCGGTCTATCCAGTTTCGCATATATTTGGCGGCGCTAAACTCACGGGTACTGGCATTAATAAATTTTACCTTACCGCGAGTAGCATGTTCATCAATGGTATCGCTGATCTCTGGTGCCAGACGGGCTGCTGGCAGGGGCGAGTTTTCCTGGTTCGGTTTTGTCTGGCTTTGTTTTTCAGGTGCCGGGTTCGGATCTTCCTGTGAAACAGAATAATCTGAATGGTGTTGATGCAACAGAGCAAGTTGTTTGCTCTGTTGCTGCTGCTTGTGTCTCTCTTGCTGTTGTTGAGTTCTCATTGCGAGACCGGGTTTTGTTGCCAGTGTGGGCGTGCTGAAAAGATCACGTGGGTGAGCTTTCCTGCTGGTATCACCCCCGCCACGTTGTGAAATTTGCGCAAGATAATTAGCCTGCTTGTCCGCAGGTTTTTTTTCAGAGGGAGATTGTGTTTGCAGAAGAATAATATCCAGTGCCGGTGCACTATCGCTGTCTGCCGGTGAAGCAAAGGTGAACGTTACACCCAGAATAACAATACCATGAAAAATGACAGTAAGTAAAAAGGTAAGACCAAAACGGTCATGGTCGCTAATGTCAGGCCTGGCTCTTGATCGCTTTCTCATCATTTTATATTACCCGCCTGTTTTTTAGCGGTTTTACCAATAAGTATCCTTTTCACCCATCCTCTTAGTATTACTGAAACAGATAAAAAGGATGCCTGTTGCTCAGGACACGCTGTAAATACCTCCATGTAAGCTCGACACCCGCATCCCTGCGGCTGACGGTCTTGAACACCAGGTATCCTTTTCATCCATCCTGTTAGTAACTACCGATATTATAGTGCCTTACTGATAAATATGTGATTTGCGGCGGGGTTTGTCAGCTTGATCCTTTTTGCCATTTTTGGGTTCATGGTAATATTGTCGTGGTCATCAATCAGCATTACGTATTGCAATTTCATGGCACGGGCAATAGTAAACCATTTTCCAGGTCCGGCGATCAGCAATGCTGTAGCGGCTGCATCAGCAGCGCTGGCATCTTTGTCAATAACCGTAACAGAACTAAACCCGGTAGCGGGGTAGCCGGTACGCGGGTCAAGGATATGGTGGTAGCGTTTATGATGATAGAAATAAAAACGTTCATAATCACCGGAAGTGAATACATTTTCACCACTTTTTACCTTCACGCTGGCGATGACCGCCTTTTTTCGTGGATCTCGAATGCCTATATTCCATTCGCGGTTACCGTGTGTTCCCAATACACCAAGATCTCCTCCGGCATTAATCACCGCATCTTTTATGCCCATTTTCTTTAACGTATTGAACGCCAGTTGAATACCATAGCCTTTTGCGTAGGCTCCCAGACTCAGTTGCACGGCCGGATTGGTGCTACTGAGGACGTTGCCGTGTAATACAAGATTATTAACACTGGGACGTTCATGTACGAGCTTTAAGACAGCTTTATTGTCAGGAGGTCTATTATGCGCTTTATCGTGTAAATGAAATTGCCACAGGTTAATCAGATTACCGATAGTCGGGTTAAATAGCCCCTGGCTTTGGTTGCTTAACACGATGCCTTGCTGAATTAATGTTTTCATCGTGTCCGACAGGGTATATGTTCTGCCCTGTTTTAAATGCTGGTTGATCTTATATAAAGCGCCTTTTACCCATGGCGACCAGTTGTGATTATAGTGTCGGAAATCATTTTCCAGTTGAGTAAAAGCTGCTGTCGCCTGCTTTTGTGTGACATCATATAAAGTGATATTGAGCAGCGTGCCAAAGGTAAGTAATGTGGTAGTAAACTCTTCACGGCGGGGACTGCATGCGCTGCCCGAGACCAGTATAAATAACAGTAAATAATATTTAAGGTATCTAATTTTCATTTATTTTTCAGGACAGGTGGTTTTCCAGGCACGTCATTATATCGCCCGCAATATCAAGTTGGTATATATTATCCAGCTCACGGATACAGGTGGGGCTGGTAATGTTAATTTCAGTAAGATAATCGCCGATAACATCAATACCGGCAAACAGGATATTCTTTTCGCGTAAGACCGGTCCAACCTGGTCGCAGATCCATTGGTCACGTTCAGTTAAGGGTAATCCGACACCCTCACCACCGGCAGCGAGGTTACCCCGAGTTTCCCCCTCTGCTGGAATCCGTGCCAGTGCAAAAGGAACCGGATTTCCGTCGATTAACAGAATGCGTTTGTCACCGGCGCTGATTTCAGGAATAAATTGCTGCGCCATAACGGTTTTTTGTCCGTGTTCGGAAACGCTTTCAAGAATAACGGAGAGATTCGGGTCATCCGGGCTCACGCGAAAAATAGAAC
>VAOX01037003.1_pt1 | contig 19482 bp, 22 predicted proteins | sample 3393891 | NCBI WGS metagenome assembly VAOX01 (sample SAMN08290429, study PRJNA428436) | hydrothermal vent metagenome | isolation source: Deep-sea hydrothermal vent chimney | place: Indian Ocean: Southwest Indian Ridge | depth 2822 m m | reverse complement strand
TGTAACGCCATCACCGAACGGGTGAATAACGAAACTATAGAATATTCAATACTCTCAATAACTTACCGCACTGTTGCGTGGTCAACTGATGAATTTAGGATGATAAGTGTCTGGCTAAGGTCTGAACGAAACACATGACTCCACAGAAGTGGAGTCATGTGTAGGTGAAACAATTAATTAATGCTGGTTTAATCGTTTCATTACATAACTTAATAAGATGCTTAGTGTAAAGAAGATAAAATTATTAAAACTTTTTCCAGGTGTATTTCGTAATAGCTGAAGTTGTGTTAATCATCTCATGTTCAAGGCAGTGCTTAAGGAGCTAATAAATCTGTCCACCAACTAAGCCCAGCCAGAGCGCCATCTTTATCCCAGACAGCTTCCAGAGCCCAGGGGGCAACTCTTTTAACAACATCACGCTGTAATTTAACTGCATCGACATGTACTTCAAGACGATTGTTTGTGTTAGCTGCGCTGTTAAAAACTTTCTGTGAATAAAGTACGCCAATTTTTGGGGAGCTACCATCAGAGCGTCGTATGCTCATGGCCTGGCGTACTGCTGCTTCGGTATACAGTGGGATTTTATCAATATTGTTATCATCGGGTCCAAAGTGCTGATACACATTGACCCATAAATAATCAATGCTATCCAGAACGCCTAATCTTGCTGCCTCACGAATGCCACGCATTTGTGGCTCCAGCTTATCCATGGTGATATCCAGACCACGTGGTATAGGGTAGCCGTAGACACCAAGTTGGGCATGGGGGAACAGCCTGCGTATGGTATCAAAACGTAATTTTAATTTACGGAAATATTCTTTGTAATCATATGGTGTATCGGAAACACTGGCGTTGTCGATAATTGAGGTGAATCTTAATGGACTGTTTATACCTTCAGCGTCGATTAAAATATGCATTTCAGGATAGTCCAGGGGCAAAATATCACGAAGTTTTTGTAACTTGGCAACAGCCGCAGCATCATCTGAAGCTACATACTCAGCTGCTGTCATGCCTACTGTCGGGCGAAGCCAATCCTGGTTTAATGTATAATGCTGTCGTATTCCAGCAGGTAGCGTGGTTGAGACAAATGGTATTTGGGTGAAAAATATAAGATTTGTACTTTCGGCATTAACGCCGGGCGTAAATGTGAGTAATATGAGGGATGAAGCTAATATTGCTTTTGTTTTTTTTATAAAATTTAACATTTTAATTTCCTTTAAATAATTTATTTTTATATTTTATTTTGACGTGATTCTTATTAAGTTTTTTAGCTTATCAAATGTCAAATAGGTAAGTCAAATTTATGGATAGTGTAAGCATTTAATTTGTGAGTTGTTTCACATTAATTAAGGCGTGATTAAAAGCGCATTAATTTACGTTTAAGTAGATGCCCAGTTAAAATATGTAAATCGGTTTTAATTAATGAGTGAAAACCCTATGTGCATTATAAGCTAGCCTCTTTATTGAGATGACGGTAATTAAAAGTGCCATAAACCGAACCCGCTTTGATACGACCCCGGATCATTTGCCGTGGTCTCACTACAGTGGGGTAGAGCGCCAAAAAAAGGCGGTCTTTCCCGAGTCAAAAAGTGTAGTGGGAATCAGCATCTAATAGATCTGTGCCGTGCCAGGCAAAGCAGGCAGGTGAGGGTGTAATAATAAATAGTCGTAGAACTTAATAGAGTAATTATGGTGGGTGTCTGGCTAAGCTTTGGTGTGGGGCAATAATATAGATGGCTTATAATTGAGGTGTAATGTAATCGGGGTGCCTGGCTAAAAGAGGGGTTAATGAGTTACTCGGAAAGTTGTTGTCCCGGGTTGTTCTCCGGGTTGTTGCGCTCGGGCTTCTGGCCTTAAGCCGGTGGGCTTGCAGTTGTCGTTAGCCTGCGGTTATACTGATCTATATATAAATCTGTGGATCAAATTTACCTGACCATCCGGGCTATAGCCTGAAAGGCAGGTTGGGGGTCATTACATCAAGCTACCAGGATCGTTATGCTTAAAAGCAATATGGAAACACTAAGGGCGATATCAGTTTTATTTTTTTACGTCATTACAATAACTGGCTGTACTGTAGTGGGTAATAAGCTCGGCAAGTCATTTGATTCAGGCGATAGTACTCGGCACGAGGATAAATATACAAAAAAGGGGGCAAGTGTTGATGCCGCGATTATTGAAGCTATTTTTTTTAGTGATGATGCAGGGCATGAGCATGAAGCAGATACCGGCGTATGCAGTGAGCCTGGTACACGCCAGATATGCACGGCTAAAAAAGGCTGCTGGTGTGAAAAAAATAACCGGGAGGGTTTAATGGGGAGCTCCCGAGAGAGGGAGAGCACGCTTTAACTCGGGTTAATTCAGGATAAAATAAGTACACAGGCATAAAAAAACCCGGCACTTCCTTCCTGGCCGGGTTTCTGGACTTCCGATGCCCTGGTGATTGTTATGGCGTTGTAGCTCTATCCATTTTTTCATATACTCCTGTATAAATATCTGATCTTCCGTGGGTTCCTGATCCGTGTTTCCGTTTCAGCTACTTTCTGATGATCCGTGTGTCCGTGTTATTGCCATGTCCGTTTGTCCATGCAGGTATTATGACGGACTGTAGGATTTAATCTATCAGCTGATGCGGGTGCTTGATGTCAGGCTTCCTATCATATGCGTGTAAGGAAAGTCCCTATGCGTTGTAATCAAACTGGATACTACTATGTGTGAATTATTTGAGACGGCTCCACCTTATGTTACCCATCATCTGGATGTGGATGATATACATGCTCTTTATATAGAGGAGTGCGGTAACTCTGCGGGATTGCCTGTGGTGTTTCTGCACGGTGGGCCAGGGGCGGGTTGTTCGCCGCTTCATCGGCGCTATTTCGATCCGGATGTATATCGAATTATTCTGTTTGATCAGCGTGGCTGTGGTAAGTCTACCCCCCATGCCTGCCTTGAAAACAATAATACGCAGGCGCTGGTTTCTGATATTGAGGCTATACGAGAGCATCTGAATATAGATAAATGGGTTGTTTTTGGTGGTTCCTGGGGCTCTACGCTGGGCCTGGTGTATGCCGAAACTCATCCATCTCGTGTGAGTGGTCTGATTGTCAGGGGTGTTTTTCTGGCCAGGGATAAAGATGTGCAGTGGTTTTATCAACAGGGCACCAGTCGTTTGTTTCCAGATTACTGGCAACAGTTTATTGCGCCCATTCCTGAGCAGGAGCGTGGTGATATGGTGGCTGCGTATTATCGTCAGTTAACGGGTGATAATGACGTGCAAAAGCTACGTGCCGCAAAGGCATGGTCTACCTGGGAGGGGATGACTGCAACGTTACAGGTTGATCCTCACGTTATCGAAAGCTTTTCAAATTCGCATTCCGCATTAAGCATTGCACGCATTGAATGTCACTATTTTATCAATAAGTGCTGGCTGGAGCCGGATCAGATTATCAGGAATGTTGAGAAAATACGCCATATCCCGGGGTATATTGTGCAGGGCCGTTACGATGTAATTTGCCCGGTTGAGCAGGCATGGGCGCTGTCCAGGGCCTGGCCAGAGGCGCAGTTGTCTATTATTGGTGATGCGGGCCATGCCATTGTTGAGAGGGGTATTACTACTGCACTGCTAACGGCGTGCAGTGAAATGGCCCGGAAGTTACGGTGATTGCATTATTGCAGCGGGTAAGCCATGCCAGTGTAGATGTTTCTGACGTAAATATAGCGAGTATAAGCAGGGGCTTGCTGGTGCTGTTGGGGGTGGAAAAAAATGATACTGCGGGGCAGGCGGATAAGCTGATACATCGCGTGCTTAATTATCGTGTATTTGAAGATGAGGCGGGTAAGATGAATTTAAGCCTTGCGGATATTCAGGGCGAAATTTTGCTGGTGCCTCAGTTTACCCTGGCGGCAGACACAAAAAGTGGTATGAGGCCTGGTTTTTCAACGGCTGCGCCGCCTGCTGAGGCCGAAAAGTGGTTTGATTATGCGGTGCAAAGAAGCCAGGCATCGGCTGGATTCGAGAAGGTGCAAAAAGGCCGTTTTGGGGCAGATATGAAAGTCAGTTTGCTTAATGATGGCCCTGTTACCTTCTGGCTTCAGGTTTAAGCGCGCGATTGCTGAGATAAATTCTTCGGCTATTTTTTGTTAATAAGGTGAGGTGCTTCATGGTTTAACGTGTAAGTTAATGTCTAAATTAATTTTTTATGACATGGTCTGAAAATTGCGTCAAATACGTTTGCAGCAACCTGTAAAACTAAATTATGATGATAAATGCCTGATAAATATTGTTTATTTGATGAGTATTACAGGTATAATATATATTAGAACCATAAAATACAGTTTTAAGTGCTTTTAGATACACAAGTGTAACTGTTAAATAATTATTGTTATTCGCTGAGGCTACTTATGAATGATGCACCAAATTGTAAATGTGTTATTTCCTTTTTATGGACAAATGCGTTGGTTGTGGGGGTATTGGTATTTCTGGTCTTTACATTTATAGACCCTGCTGAAATCGCTGTTGCTATGATGCTTGATGTTGATGAAGGTGTTTTCAGGATTCAGGCCTATCTGTTTAGCTTTGTTTTTCTGTGGCTGGCATTTGCTGCGTCTACTTTTCTTAACTGCTATTTTGCGCGTTTAAGGTATAACATGCAGAATACGTCTAAATAAAGCCAGCCGACATAAGCCTGGTGGTTCAGGCGGCTAGTGTGAATGTGCAGCGTATTATCTATTTACACTGCGTTGCCTGATTTGCCCTGAATTAAGGGAAACACTACAATACTCGGCAGGTAAATAGCCGGGTTTTTATATCCCGAATCTCCTCTCAGTGGTTTTCCCAAAGATTGTAACAGTGTATCCTATGCCTCTAATTGTGTTTTACTCGCTGGAGAGTTAATTAAATGTCTGACCGCACTGCGAAAATCGCTCGCGACACGCTGGAAACCCAAATTACAGTCGAGATTAATCTTGATGGCAGTGGGCAATCAGTATTCAATACCGGGGTGCCTTTTCTTGAGCATATGCTGGATCAGGTGGCGCGTCATGGCCTGGTCGATATGAATATTCAGGCGAAGGGTGATTTGCATATCGATGCACATCACACGGTTGAAGATATTGGTATTACTCTGGGGCAGGCGTTTGACCAGGCGGTGGGCGATAAAAAGGGCATTTGCCGTTATGGCCATGCTTATGTGCCACTGGATGAGGCGCTGTCGAGGGTGGTAATTGATTTTTCCGGTCGCCCGGGGCTTGAAATGCAGGTTGATTTTCCCCGTGCAAGTATCGGTGGTTTTGATGTGGATCTGTTTTTTGAGTTCTTTCAGGGGTTCTCGAATCACGCGAAGGTGACGTTGCACATTGACGCGTTACGGGGGCGTAATGCGCACCATGTGGCGGAAACTATTTTTAAGGCTTTTGGGCGTGCATTGCGCATGGCGTTACAGGCGGATGAGCGGATGCAGGGTGTAATGCCATCCACCAAAGGCTGCCTGTAGTGTCGCAAACGGTTGTTGTCGATTATGGCATGGGAAATTTACGTTCGGTGGCAAAAGCCATGGAGCATGTTTGTGACAACCAGAGTGTGATCGTTTCTTCGAGGGCTGAAGATATTGAAAATGCCGATCGAGTGGTTTTTCCCGGTCAGGGGGCAGCACGGGATTGCATGCGCGAGCTGTCAGATCGCTGTTTAAATGATGCGGTATTAAAAGCGGCGAAAGAGAAGCCTTTTCTGGGTATTTGCATGGGTTTGCAGGTGCTGCTGGGTCACAGTGAAGAGAATAATGGTGTGGATTGCCTGGGCCTGTATAAAGGTGAGGTTCGTAATTTTGATAAGGATATGAAAGGCGAGCAGGGCGAGAAACTAAAAATACCGCATATGGGCTGGAACACCCTTGAGCACACCTGCGATCACCCTCTGTGGCAGGGGATTAAAAATAATAGCCGTTTTTACTTTGTACACAGCTATTATATAGATCCGGTAGAGAAAACATTGCAGGCGGCAACCACGCAGTATGGCATCGAGTTTGTGTCGGCGATTGCCAGCGATAATGTATTTGCGGTGCAGTGCCATCCGGAAAAAAGTGCGCAGGATGGCCTGCAACTGCTGAAAAATTTTTCCCAATGGAATGGCCAATAATGAACACATTTAATAGAGGTGATGAAATAATATGTTACTGATACCGGCCATTGATTTAAAAGACGGGCAATGCGTGCGACTGCGACAGGGCGTAATGGAAGACAATACGGTGTTTTCTGATGATCCGGTTGCTATGGCGGGCAAGTGGGTGGAGGCGGGCTGTCGGCGTTTGCATCTTGTCGATTTAAATGGCGCGTTCGAAGGTAAGCCCGTTAACGCGGCTGTGGTGCATGATATTGTAGAGGCTTACCCTGATGTGCCAGTACAGATTGGTGGTGGCATACGTGATGAAAAAATTATTGAAACTTACCTCGATGCAGGTGTGCGATATGTCATTATTGGCACCAAAGCGGTGACAGACCCGCATTTTATTAGCGAGATTTGCGCAGGTTTTCCCGGGCATATTATTGTTGGTCTGGATGCAAAAGATGGAAAGGTTGCTACAGAAGGCTGGTCTAAAGTTTCTCGGCACGATGTTATCGATATGGCGCAGCGTTTTGAAGAAGATGGTGTGGAGGCAATTATCTATACCGATATATCCCGAGATGGCATGATGCAGGGGGTTAATGTAGAGGCGACTGTTAAGCTTGCGCAATCGATACATATTCCTGTTGTTGCATCTGGTGGGATTACTAATATGGACGATATTAAAGCCCTGAACAAAGTGGAAGATGAAGGTATTATGGGGGCGATAACCGGACGGGCAATTTATGAAGGTACGCTGGACTTCGCTGAAGCTCAGGCCTGGGTGGATAGCCAGTCGTAAGTTCGCTGAGGCTGAATTATTAAGCCGTATTATTAACCAGAATTACTATTCAGAGATTACTACACCGTGTCATTAGCAAAACGCATTATTCCCTGCCTGGATGTTAGAAATGGTCGTGTCGTGAAAGGCGTGAAGTTTGTGGATATTCGTGATGCAGGTGACCCCGTTGAAGTTGCAAAACGATATGATCGGGAAGGTGCGGATGAGATCACCTTTCTTGATATTACTGCCAGCTCAGATGATAGAGACACGATTGTGCATGTGGTGGAGCATGTGGCGGAGCAGGTGTTTATTCCGCTCACCGTGGGCGGTGGTATACGCTGTGTGGATGATGTGAGGCGCATGCTGAATGCGGGTGCTGATAAGGTGGGCATTAACACCGCTGCGGTTTTTAACCCCGAATTCGTCAGAGAGGCCAGTGAGCGGGTCGGTTCTCAATGTATTGTGGTGGCCATTGATGCGAAAAAAGTCAGTAAAGAGGGTGAGGCCGGTCGCTGGGAGATATTTACCCATGGTGGGCGCAAGCCAACGGGGCTGGATGCGATAGACTGGGCGAAAAAAATGGCCGATTATGGTGCGGGTGAGATATTGCTCACCAGTATGGATCGAGACGGTACCAAAGCGGGTTTTGATCTTGAGCTGACCGCAGCAGTGAGTGATGCGCTCAGTATACCGGTGATTGCTTCGGGGGGTGTGGGTAACCTGGATCACCTGGCAGATGGCATTATAAAGGGCCGGGCAGATGCGGTGCTGGCGGCGAGTATCTTTCATTTTGCCGAATACAGTATCGAGCAGGCCAGGCAGCATATGGCCTCCAGAGGGATAGAAGTACGATTGTCGTGATGAAAGATGAGCTTTCCGCCCCTGAGCGTCTCGTCTATGGTAAAATATCCTATGAGTGACGAATGGTTAACGCAAATTAAATGGACCGATGATGGTCTGGTGCCGGCCATTGCTCAGGATGCGCAAACGGGCCGTGTATTGATGTTTGCCTGGATGAACCGCGAATCGTTGCAGTTAACAGTAAAGCGGGGTGAGGCGGTGTATTATTCTCGCTCCAGGCAAAAATTGTGGCATAAAGGTGAAGAATCTGGCCACACGCAGAAAGTGAAATCCCTGTACCTCGACTGTGATGGTGATGTAATTACCATTAAAATTGAGCAAACGGGGGGAATTGCCTGCCATACTGGGCGTGAGAGTTGTTTTTATCGTGAGTATAGAAACGGCGAATGGGTAACTGTAGATGGCGTTTTAAAAGACCCGAAAGAAATTTATTGAGAAAAGTCGGTTTGCCAGTGAGAACAGTTTAACCGACCGTGCCGAATGAAAATGATATAATGAGCGATATACTAAGTAAACTGGCTGAAATATTAGAGCAGCGCAAACACGCTGAGGCAGACTCTTCGTATGTTGCTTCGCTTTATGCCAAAGGTCTTGATGCCATATTGAAAAAAATTGGCGAAGAGGCCACTGAAACGGTTATGGCTGCCAAAGATGGCGATGCAGAAAAAATTATTTATGAAACCGCTGATTTATGGTTTCACACCATGGTGTTGCTCGCGCAACAGGGGTTAAAACCTGAAGATGTTTTAAATGAGCTAGACCGACGATTTGGATTGTCTGGCCTTGAAGAAAAAGCTTCGAGAACCAGGTAGCGAAATTCAGTATTTCAGCTGCATTATTAATAAATAGCATAATAAGCGCACGTAAGGTGTGTTTTAAGCATGAGAGGAACACGAGATGGGTATTAGTATCTGGCAACTGGTTATTGTTTTAGGCATTGTTATATTATTGTTTGGAACAAAGAAATTACGTAACATCGGTGGCGACATGGGCTCGGCTATTAATAACTTCAAGAAGGCCATGAAAAGCGGCGAAGCGGATGCCGATATGGCTAATAAAAGTATTGCCGCCAAAGACAGTGATGCAATTGCCGCCAAAGACAGTGATGCGATTGATGCTGAAGTAACAGATATTACCAGTAAAGAAAAGGACAAGGTATAGTATTTGTTTAAGCCAAATCGATACTATTGATCTTAATACATTATGTTTGATGTAGGTTTTCTTGAACTGTCTGTCATTATGATACTGGCTTTGCTAGTGCTCGGCCCTGAGCGTTTGCCTAAAGTTGCGCGTAGTGTTGGCTACTGGTTTGGTAAGGCGCGGCGTTATGTAGAAGGTATGAAAGAGCAGGTGGAGGCAGAATTTGATGCTACGGAAGTAAAGCGCCTGTTACATAACCAGGACGTGCAGCTGCGTGAGCTTAAAAATAAATTGAGCAATACAGAAAGCGCGGTTAATTCAGAAATAAAAAATCAGTTCGAAGATGATTTCGATGACGATGATCCCGGTAATGGGCATCAGAATGTATCTGAAGACGGCGAGCCAGAAGCAAAAGGCCGAACAGAAACCGAGCTGTCTGCTGTAGAATCTCAGCCAGAATTGCAGTCAGAACCGCAGTATGAAATTATCGAAGAAGACGACACCCCGAAAAGTTATCTGGATAGCAATCAGAGCCCTCTGCTAAAAAAGCAGGCTGTGCGAGCGGAGTCCAAAGCTCAGGCCGAAAGAGCAGACAATGGATAAGGCCCAATGACAGATAAATCGGGGAACAATGTTTCCGATGATACGCTTTCAGACGATACGCCAGAAGAAGGTTCAGGTGAAGAGCCGATGGGTTTTATTGGCCATCTGCTGGAGCTACGTGATCGCGTGATGCGTAGCGTGCTGGTTATTATTGTTATATTTATAGTTATAATAGCTGCGGATAAGCAGAATGAAATTTACCATCTGCTCTCCATGCCCCTGACCAATAGCATGGAAGAGGGCGATAGCATGATTGCCACGGGTGTTATTACTGTTTTTTTAACGCCGATTAAACTGGCGTTTATTTTGTCTATCTTTGCGGCATTTCCCTACCTTGTTTACCAGGCATGGGCTTTTATTGCGCCCGGCCTGTACCGACACGAGAAGAAGCTTGCCGTTCCATTAATTGTTTCCAGTGCAATTTTGTTTTATGCCGGTATTCTCTTTGCCTATCTGATTGTGATGCCCAATGTTTTTACCTTTATGAGGGCAATAGGCATAGATGGTGTAAATTATGCACCGGATATTACGCTTTATCTCGATTTCTCGCTGAAGATGTTTTTTGCATTTGGAATTGCTTTTGAAGTGCCAATTGCCACAATATTACTCGTGCTTTCGGGTATTACCACAGCGCAAAGCCTTGCTGAAAAGCGCCCCTATATTATTGTTGGTGCATTTGTTTTTGGTATGTTGCTTACTCCGCCAGACCCTTTGTCGCAGGCGATGCTGGCGATTCCTGTGTGGCTTTTATTTGAGGTCGGCCTGTTGTGCTCGCGTGTGATTAAAAAGAAAACATCGGATGAAGGCGACTGGCAGGCGTTGAGTGACGATGATATGGAGTCGGAGCTTGACCGTATAGAATCGCAAGAGGACAACTCAACAAAGTAGCCTTTTTCTGGCACACTAAAAGCAGGTGCAATGAAATGATAAAAAATTTTCATTTACTGTTATATATGTTGATGATGTTTGTGCAGATTGTTAGTGCAGAAAACATTACAACAGACCACCCCTCGCCCTATGTTCGCATGCATGCGAATGATGCGGTTAAATGGCAAAAATGGGACAGCTCTGTCCTGTTAAGAGCAAAAAAAGAAAATAAACTTATTATGATATCCAGTGGTTATTTTGCCTGTCACTGGTGTCATGTTATGCGCAGGGAAAGCTTCACAGACGCTGAAATTGCGGCACTGCTTAATAGCCGATATATTCCTGTTAAGATCGACCGCGAACTTAACTCATCGCTGGATGCCTATTTAATGGACTTTTTGCAGCGCACTCAGCGTCGAGGGGGCTGGCCACTTAATGTGTTTTTAACGCCAGAGGGCTACCCTTTAACCGGCCTGGTTTATCTGCCAGCAAAACAGTTTCAGGATGTGTTGCTCCGTCTGGATGGCAGGTGGCAGGCAGATAATGTGGCGCTTAATAAAACTGCTATAAGAGCATTTGAGTTTGCGCAGAGCTTAAGGCTGGAGTCTGTTTATGTTTCAAATAAGCAGCTAGAGGATGCGCTGTTCAATGTGCTTTCGCAGGTTACGGACGATCTTCAGGGTGGCTTTGGCGATTCGACCAAATTTCCCATGCCGTATTTAATGATGTCGCTTATTGCACGGTACGAGAAAAACCAGGATAAACAGCTTGCTGAATTTATTCAGCTTACGCTACAGCAAATGGCAACAAAGGGGTTGCATGATGTGGTTGGTGGCGGCTTTTTTCGTTATACAGTTGATCCGGGGTGGCAGTTGCCACACTTTGAAAAAATGCTCTATACCAATGCGGCAATGATTGAGCTATATGTTAAGGCCTATAAAGCGTTTAATGACAGTCGGTGGCTGCGGGTTGCAGAGGAGACGATGGATTTTGTGATAAGAGAAATGCAGGGAGACAGCGGTTTTTATGTGAGCAGTTTAAATGCGCAGGATGTATCGGGGGAAGAAGGCGGGAACTACACCTGGGATAAAAAAGAACTGTTTTCTGTTATTAAAAAATTTAACAATCAGGCAATAGCGCAAAGCACAGAGTATCACGCAATGCCCGGGTCTGGAAAAGTTTTACCCGTGGGTTTGTGGGTGGGGCAGGTATCAGAGAAAAACAGGCGGCGTTTATGGCAAAAACGCATTGAAAACCCGCCGGTAAAAGACGATAAATTGCTGCTGAGCTGGAATGCCTGTCTGCTGTCTTCTATGGTGGATTTAATAAAAGTATCGAACAGGGATCAATATATAAATGTTGCACAGGCGCTGTACGAAAACATCAAAGCACAAACTGGCTCGGCTTTACTGAGAAATAAGCAGGGTAATGCGCAGCGCTATATGGAGGATTATGTTTTTGTGGCTAATGCGTTGCATCAATGGAATAAATTACAAAAATCAGATACGGATCGTAAGTTAGTACTGTCTCTTGTTATGCAAACGGTGAGTTTGTTTGGTGATGATAATGGCTGGAATATGACAGATAAACCGATTATCCCTATGCCGGCATCTCAGAAAAATATTAAGGACGGTAATCTGCCGTCAGCGGAGGTTGTTTTGCTGCGACTGTTCTATGAATTGAAAATTGATCATGGTGAGGTTAAAAAAATCATAAAGCGGATTAGTCGGCAGGTTGATGTTCGGGTTGCGAATAACCCGCTGGAGTATTCGGGGCTAATTGATTTTAAACGCGAATATAAGCTGGATTTGTAATAAGGGCTGGTTGTGCCACGTAGGTTGGTGGTGACGGAGGAACCCCAACATTTTTTAAAATTAATTTGAAATGGTTGGCATAGATTGTTGGGGTTCCTTGCGCAATGCTAGCAAGTTAAGCCTTAAGTTATTATTGGCCTATACACAGTTCATTCACCGCCAACCTACGGCTCACGACCTAGATTAATTGCTGTGATACCAGCAGGCAGATAAGGGTGTAATAATCCGATACCCAATCTTCTTAATGCCGCCACAGATAAGTGTCTTTCGGCAGGCCATTCTTAACGGCTTTGTCTCTTAATGTCTGGGCGGCGTGCATGCTCAGATTTGCGCCAATGGCTACTGCAAAATGTCTTGAGCCATCCGTTGGCTGGTAAATTTTTGCGTAATATTTTTTGTTGCTCAGCCGATTTACCTGTTTTTTTGCTTTGCTGGAGCTGGTGTGGGAACCTGCGATTACAAACCAGTCGTCCTCTCGGCTGCTGATTTTTTTGCCGATAAGCCCGCGTAGAAAACGTTCAATATTGCTGGTTTTAGGTTCCTGAAAAGCGCTCGGGTTTATATACCGGGTTCTATTTTTTTCGGTGGTCGCGGCATGTGCGCCGGGAATAAGCTGAAACGACCAGCTGCTTTCAGGCTCGTTGTAAGCGGTTCTTAATTCTGTGATACCGCCCGCACCGGCTATACCATAGCCATTAATGGCGGTTGTGAGCAGTGCAGGGGCTGCAATGCCCAGCTGAAAAACTTTAAACGGCTCGGCCTCATCCTGATGCAAATAGCCAACCAGAGCGCCAATAAAAACCAGTACGGAGCAACGTACGGCCAGGCCAATGGCGTCCATCATCTGCATGTCTGTAATCAGTGAGCGTAAATCTACAACTAACAGGCTAATTATGATGGGTGCAATGCCACCAATGCCACCAATAATTAAGCGAGTGCGGGTACTAACAGGAAGTGTGCTTTTTCTTGCCATATTAAGTGTCCTCATCATCGAGTATTGTGATTCTTATCGGATTATATCCCGAGTTAAAACTCAGGCAAACAGAAAAAAGTATAAATTTGTAGGCCAGATAGCGTCATTTCGGTCTGATTTGCAATATTTTCAGGTTGTTTTCCGGTATAATCTGCGCCGAAAATAACGTCAATAGAGAGCTAAGAGCAAAACAGATGGCTGAAAAGCGTAGTGTTCCCCGATGTCCCACATTACTTGTAATACTGGATGGTTTTGGTGTTAATCCAGGGCGAATTAATAATGCGGTTGTAGAAGCGAATACTCCACGGCTTGATGAGTATTTATCCACTAATGCACATACCACTCTCGATGCATCTGGACGAGCGGTGGGATTGCCGCCCGGGCAGATGGGTAATTCGGAAGTGGGCCACCTGACGCTGGGCTGTGGTCTGGTTATGCGTCAGGATCTGGTGCGCATAGATGACGCGATAGAAAGCGGTGAGTTTTTCGAAAATGCAGCCCTGATTGCCGCAATAGAAGATTCTGCAAAACGCGAAAAACCCATACATCTCGTTGGTCTGGTGTCTGATGGGGGGGTACACAGCCACACAAGGCATCTTTTTGCGCTGATAGAAATGTGCGGAAAATATAAGGTGAAGCCTCTTGTTCATATGATTACAGATGGCCGAGATACTGCGCCAATGGCGGCAATGGGCTATCTGCAAAGTCTGGAAGATGCACTGGAGGATGCCGATGGTGCGATTGCTACATTATGTGGCCGCTATTACGCAATGGATCGTGATCACCGCTGGGACAGGACTGAAGTGGCCTGGAAGGCGATGGCTCGGCTGGAGGGTGAACCCCATGAAGCCGCGCGTTATGCTATTGAGGCTTCATATAATAATAAGATAACAGATGAATTTATACTGCCCTGTATCTTCCCCGAAGCAGAAAAAATTTCAGAAGAAGATAATGTTATTTTTTTCAACTTCAGGAACGACAGGCCAAGGCAGCTCAGTGCTGCATTGAGTCAGGCTGATTTTACAGGTTTTGGGCGTGGCGACTTTGAGTCTGTAACGGTAACGTGCCTGACAGAATATGACCCGAAATTTTTGCTGCCAATTGCTTTCGCTCCTCAGCGACCCACCACAACGCTGGCATCGGTTGTTAGCCGTGCGGGGTTCAAGCAGTTTCATTGTTCTGAAACCGAAAAATACGCCCATGTAACCTTCTTTTTTAATGGTGGTCGTGAAGAGAGCTGGGCGGGTGAAGAGCGGGTGATGATTCCCTCGCCTAAGGTGGCAACCTATGACCTGTGTCCGGAAATGAGTGCAAAGGAAGTGGCAGATGCCATGGTTGAGGCGCTTAAGTCCCATGAATATGATTTTCTGGTGGTGAACTTTGCAAATGGAGATATGGTGGGCCACACCGCAAAAAGGGATGCTGTGATCGAGGCAGTAGAAGCTATGGATACGCAGGTGGGACGTTTGTTAGATGTTGCCGTAGAAGAAAAATATTCTGTATTATTGACGGCAGACCACGGTAATTGCGATGAAATGGTTGACCCGGTGACGGGAGAGCCACACACACAGCACACCGTCTACCCGGTACCCTGTATGATTATTGATCAGGATAAATGGCGTTTGAATACAGGTCTGGGCTTAAGTAGTGTAGCGCCTACGCTGTTGCAGCTAATGGGCTTGCAGCAACCACCGGAAATGCTGGGCATAAGTGTATTGTTAGAGTCATACAGCCGGTAGTTTATTTTGTGCCCATACTCCATCCGGTCGGATGGAGTATGGGTGAGGGAATTAGCCGGTGTTATATCAGGCGCTTTTGGTGTGTGTAAATAACATGCTCATTACCATAGAGGCCTGCTGATCCACTTCTTTTTTAATGCCCTCCATATCATCTACCGCTAATCCGGTAAGTTCCCAGCAGACAGGGCTAACGTTGAGCGTATCGGGTGAAACAGGCGTTTCAGTTACAACCAGCTGAGACAGAACGGATGAAACATGAATAATGGCAGTTTCAAGTCTGAAATCTGATGCTTTTACGGGTTCGATGTGAAATTCTGTAATTTGTTGCAGGCTTTCGGGTAGATGCCATTCTCGCATCAGCTTCGAACCGATCTCGCCATAATCAAAACCCAGTATCTCGCGCTCAGCCAGATAAAGCGGAATGTTTTTCTGAGCCGCTAGCTCAACAGATGCACGAGATTCATCAGGCATAACCTGATAACTTAACAGATGGCCAATATTGTGCAGCAAGCCGGCAATAAAAGGCCTTTCCGTGTCTATGTTTCCGCATTGATATGCGATAAAACGTGCAGTGACGGCACAGTAAACACTGTTGTACCAGAAATCATAAATATTAAAGGCATCATTAACAAAGCCCGAGAAGCTATCCACTACCACAGTGGCCAGTACCAGATCATGTACCTGTTGGGTGCCTAATAAATTAATGGCACGAGTCATGGTGTCTACTTTTGCTGCTAGCCCAAAAAATGGGCTGTTTACCAGCTTCAGCAGGCGAGCAGTAATGGCCGGGTCATGTGCAATAATTTGTGCAACATCAGACATAGATGAGTTCTGAGAAGAAATAACATCTCTGAGTCGGATATAAACATCGGGCAGTGAAATGAGTTCTATGGATTCTTTAATAATTGATTCGGCAGTGTGCATAGTCTGATCTTTGTCAGGTCTGGAAATTGATTAATTCAGGATAATATCTGGAGTATATGCCATGAGTGAGAAAATACTTCAGGCGGCAGTGTAAAAATTTGATTGAACCAGTAGAGGTGCCCTGGAGTGAGTGGGGAACAGTCCGAGACGGGTACCTGCAATGGGCAGTCAGGCACGAAGCTTCGTTATGGGGAGGCCTGAATTAACCGGCAGGCATCACGGTTTCGTGGCCTGCCGGTTAGTCTGGATTTATTGCTGCTGTAGAGAATCGCAATCTTTAATTGTGTAGCCGATGTCATCACCCTGCTTAAGGCTGGATGTTGATTTAAAGCCCATAGCAAGGGAGCGAGCATGGTTTTCGGGTGCAACTGTATGTACATTGATGTCCGGGCCAACCAGGCCGCACTGGATAACAACACCTTCACCTGACAGGTCGGCACATTGTGATTCTATTACCTCAATTCCATTATCGATAAGAAGCTGTGCCGTTTCCAGGTGTGTAACGCCCTGAGCCTGGCATTGAACCGAGCCTGTTTCAATGTAGATGATTCCGTCATATGGGTTGGCTTTTTCTGCTTTTTTTTCAGTGGCATGGTCATCATGAGTGCCTGAGTGATTGTGGTCATCATCATGCTCACCGTGTTTGTCTGTGCTGGTGGCTTTGGTTATTGAGGTGGTATTTTCTTTAACGCTGGATTTTTCCTCCTTGTCTGAGCTGCAGGCGGATACAGCAAACAGTAAAACCATAAAATAAAGAACTTTCATATTGCCTCCTGAAGGCTTAAAAATAGTGTGTGGTAAGTGGCAAAGCAGTTGCAGGGGTGAGTCGAATAGTTACAGCTTATTATAATATTAGCATGTAGTTTTTTAATCAGTTACACGAACAAACAGCTTTCAGTGCAGGATAGTAATGCCTGAAGTGGTTAAAATGCAAGCATGTATTTGATGTTAAACCTAGAAAAATCAGTTGAGTCACGAAAGTATGCACAACTTCTTGATTCGTATTAGCTATATGAAAAAAGTGCTCATCACCAATAAGGTGACTTCACATTTTTTCATTACGCTATCCAAATCAATAACTTGCACATCTTTTTCGCGCCCGACTGATTAATCCAGGTTAATGCGCAGTCTGCTAATACGAGTGCAGGAATAAAAAACAGTGCAGGTTTAAGGTTGCAATGAATTGTGAAAAGTATGTTTTTTATTCAGGCGTTTTTTCTACAGGTACAGGCTTGTCAAGCTGGCAGAAAGTGCAGGCAGGGGGTATAGTCTGTTAACACGTTAACCAGATGCGGATTTATAAAGAGTGGAGTTGAAGCAGAATAACATGGAGATCAGACATAAGCCGAGAGCAAAATTATTTATTATACCTTTGTTATTAACTTCGCAGGCTGTGAATGCTCATGGAGGTCTGGCAGGTCTGGCTATTGTGTATGTTATGTTTTTCCTGTTTCTGGCCGGAGTATTTGGGGTGAGTGCTTTAGTCTGCCTGATTGTAGGATTAAAAGCAAAAAAAAGGTATCAGGGAGGGAAAAAAGAAACACATGTCGTTCTATTATTGGTAGCGGCTATTTGTAGTGTTGTGTCGATCTGGTTTGTTTATCTGGCTATAAATTATTAAAGGCTAGCGCTGAGATATTATGGGCACCTTATATTAACTGTAAAAAAATTATACATTCAATAAGCATCAGGAGTAAATATAGTGGCACAAAGCAAAAAAGTAGATTTTACTATTCCAACCATTGATGGCGTTACGGCAGCTCAGAGTAGAATAGATCTTTCAATGCAGGGGCAGATGGGGGATTTCTATGTAAACGGCGTCAATGACTGGTATTTTGGGGTGTTGCTGGATAACGGCCCTGAATCTATGGCCAATGGTGTGCGGGCTGGCTTTCATTACACTGATGACTGGACGTGTATGTTAAAGCAGGGCATAAACACGATAAGGTATGAACCTGGGCGTCAGCCTGGTGTGACAGACGAAGAGGTTAGAATATCTATAAAAATTGGTTATGGCGGCGATCAGGACTATCTGGATAAGGTGTTTGATGCATCTGAACTGGTTGATGGGGAGGTGATTGAGTATACTTTTATGGTTGAAGATTTATAATAATATGCTAATGGCCAGAGAAAAAATCTGAAGAAAAAAATCTGATTTCATAGCAGTAGTTGCTGTTGGATGGAGATGTGTGTAACAAGTCGAATAAACCTGGTAAATCCAGGTCAGCCGTATGCTATCAGCCTCATCCAGCACAACTGGATGAGGCTGATTGGGTGCGTTGATATTCCGGTTTATATAATTAAAAGCCAGTTTAAGCTTCGGTGTAAACAGGCACTGTTCGAACAGTGGCCCCTGTGCCCGATGCCATAGCGCAAGCGATTATATTCCTGTTGCAAAGGCTCAGATTCAAAAACTCTTACGCCTTTTTGAAGTCAGCTGTAGTATTTTATGCCGTGTTTCCGGGGGGCTTTACCGCCGGAAGATCTTTTCCTGCGCCACGACCGAGCATAAAGGAGTAAGTGTAATCCCAGTTCCTCGCTCTGTTAAACCCCTGGCTTATGTTAACGGGGTTAACCGGTGCCGCCATTTGTGCCGTCACTGTGCGTTGCACGAAAATTTCCAGTGGCAAAACGCTCAAACACCTCTCGTGCAGCAAAAATGTAAGCCTTGAGGGGGTATATCAACGATTATACAGTACTGTGTGGATGATATTTATATCTAATGGAATTAAAGCTTCGTTAGTGGCTATATTTATTTATTTTATTTTTTATCGGCTGGTGGCAAGGCACCTTGTTTCGATTTCAAATTTTTCAGAAAAATATGACCAACTTTCAAATAACAAAGAGCTGAAGCTTGATAGAAATAGTAAGCGGCAGGATGAATTTGACATTGTAGTCAACTCTATTAATGCGATGCATGCAAGGCTGCATGATCAGATATCTGAAATAAATAACCAGAAGCAGTATCTGTTACAAACGCTGGATAGTATTGGTGATGCGGTAATTACAACAGATAACCAGGGTTATATAACCAGGTTAAACCCCGTGGCAGAAAGCCTGACTGGCTGGGAAAATAGTATGGCTTATAAGCAGCCATTAAATACTGTATTTAAAATTATAGATTCATCGACACGTGAGTTGATAAAAAATCCGATAGATAAAGTGCTGGAAACTGGAAAAACAGTTTATTTAAGTAATCATACAGCTTTGATATCAAAAGATGGAAAGGAGTATCAAATTGCAGATTCAGCAGCCCCAATTCTTAGCAATAAGGAAATACTAGGTATGGTGCTGGTGTTTAATGATGTGACAGAGCAGTATAAAATACGACAGGCCCTGTTAAAAAGTGAAGAAAAATTCCACACATTGGCCAGTGTCGCGCCAGTGGGTATATTTAAAACCGACAGGCAGGGAGGATGTGTGTATGTAAATGAGAAATGGTGTGAGATTGCGGGTATGTCTGCTGAAGATGCAAAAAACGATGGCTGGATTGCTGCCATTCATCCTGATGACAGGCAACGAGTTTGCGAGGAATGGAACCGAACAGCCAGTGAAAACATGCCTTTTAAACTGGAGTATCGGTTTAACCTAGATTAATCAGTTGAGCGTGAAAAAGATGTGCAAGTTATTGATTTGGATAGCGTAATGAAAAAATGTGAAATCACCTCATTGGTGATGAATAC
>VAOX01034507.1_pt1 | contig 19499 bp, 37 predicted proteins | sample 3393891 | NCBI WGS metagenome assembly VAOX01 (sample SAMN08290429, study PRJNA428436) | hydrothermal vent metagenome | isolation source: Deep-sea hydrothermal vent chimney | place: Indian Ocean: Southwest Indian Ridge | depth 2822 m m | reverse complement strand
CCATTGTTCATATTCATTAGAATTTTTGGAATGTGTTAGATTATTATTTGAGTCATACTCTTTCCACCATTCATATCCACTGGAGGTTTTTAAATGAATGAGATTATTATTTGAGTCATACTCATACCAATGTTCAAATCCACTGGAATTTTTCTGGTGAATCTTATTATTATCCCCATCATAATCATACCATTCTTCAAATCCACTGGAATTTTTCTGGTGAATCTTATTACCACTTTTGTCAAATGCCCCAACCTCAGTATTATCAGGAACTTTTACAGTGTATTCTCCAATCTTGATTTTCATACATTTCTCCAGTTATTTAATCAATGATTCTATGAATAGGTTCAAACTGTTTCCCAAACGCACTATCTATTGGATATTCATCAATTGTGAACCCATTGAATGATGGATCAATTGTATATTCGCGTACTGTACCATCACTGTCATACTCTCTAGTAGGCATTGCATCAAAATCTGTGCCATCATAGCTGAAGGTATAATGTCTACCACTAGGGAGCACTGAGAATACTAGACGCCCATGTTCATCATACTCTTTCACTATTCCAGAATTTAAAAATTCAAAACTCATATTACGCTCCAAGTGGTTAGGGTTAGTTAATATACATATTATACACTACCAATACTGAACAGAAGATGAACAGAGTAATACGCTTAGCTATTTAACCACATGATATTTGTAACGATCTGAATTCCTCCATTCACAGTATTATGTTGGTTTAGACTGATACCAATATATTGCATCACCAAAATTAATAGGTGTAAAGTCTTCAGGTGATATAGCAGCAACATTGGAAGATCGTCTATAATTCGCTAACATGACGTACGCTGCCATATATGAATCTCGCACAATTATACCAAAGTCAGGTGGTAATTCTTTTTGCATTCGTATCATATCTGATAAGTGTTTTTCATCACGATCCAATAATCCATCACCAAAGTATTTCTCATCTGTCAAATCTTTAATTGCAGTCTCTAGCTGTAATTCTGTGACAGTATCCATAATGTTACTTATTATCATAATAATTACCTTTAAATGTGTATTTATAAATTAACTCAGGTACTTATCATGCGTTCTAAGCAATGATGGGTAACCATAACCAAATATATTAACGGGATCATATTATACTATTATACTACAATTTCAAGCACAGGATCAAACCCATTACTCTCATCCCTGAACACTTTGTTATACATGTCAAGTGTGGGACAATTCATATATTGATCTAACAATCCCATATTGCGAACCTGCCCATATCCTCTGGGGTTGCACACAACCCTTGTAGAGCCAATGCAATAGTCAGCACTGGCATGAGTATGGCCATGCACCCACAATGCCGGAGCAAGCGATTCTACCATGGAATCCATAGAGTTCATGTATGACGCATTAAGGGGATTATTCCTATATTGTGGCGCTAGCGACTGATAACTTGGTGAATTATGAGTGATAACAATATTTGTCATATTATCAATATGTACATTACTTATAAACTGCAATGCCATAGAATGTAATTGTTTTATGTTGTCAATTGTTATATAACCATTATCATCAGCAGAATATATGCATGTAAAATCACGAATTCCCATTTTACATGTAAGCTCAACCAACGGATCATTATCAAATGATGTCCATAAAGTTGACCCTATAAAATTATATCCATCTAGCTGGTATGTATCATTATCTAATAATATGACATTATCAGGAAGTTCAAATGGGCATTCATGCATAATTTTACCACCATAGTATTCATGATTACCGGGGACATATAAAACCAAGCTATAATTATTGGCCACATCCTGAAAGAAAGCATTCACATCAGCAGTACCATAGTATGAGGCAACATCCCCTGCTAAAATTAGGACTGTGTTGGGATCGTTTGGTGGAATATCTCTGTATGGACAATTGTCCAAGTGAAGATCGCTGATTATTCTAAATTTCATATCATTCCTTTTTTAATTTAATAGAACCCCCACAGTAATTCTTATCACTGTGGGGGGTTGCTTGTGGGTTGGGAGGTAATCAACCACAAGCATTACATGTCAGATGATCGTTCACCCCTGGACAAAGTTGTATTAAAAAACTGTTCAAACATCTGTGGGTACCACTCTTTGATTGATGTAAAAGATTATACACCTTTTACTATGAACATAAACTGAATGAATTATATTTATCAAACACCAATGCCGACTATTAGAACAAAAGCCCTTGACAATCCTTTGTCAAGGGCTTTTGTTCTCGCTTAATAGTTATTTGAAAAGCTTGGTATACTCCTTTTCAGTAATTTCATTGCCATTCGAATTATACCACACTTCAAATCCTTTAGAATTTTTGTAATGGATTTTATTATTATTCTGATCATATTCCTTCCAGTGTTCAAATCCACTAGAATCTTTGGAATGAATCATATTATTATTTTTGTCATATTCGTACCATTTTTTAAATCCACCAGAATTTTTGGAATGAATCATATTCTTTCTAGTATCATAATAATACCACCATTCAAATCCACTGGAATTTAAGAAATGGATCAAATTATTACGGAAATCATATTCCTTCCATTGTTCATATCCATTAGAGGATTTGAAATGAATACAATTATTATTCTGATCATATTCCTTCCATTGTTCAAATTCTTTATAATTTTTGTAATGAATCAAATTATTACGGAAATCATATTCCTTCCATTGTTCATATCCTCCAGAATTTTTGGAATGGATTTCATTATTACCTTGAGAATCATATTCATACCACCATTCAAATCCTTCATAATTTTTGTAATATATCTCATTATTATTCTTGTCATATTCATACCACCATTCAAATCCATTAGAATGCTTGAGATGGATGAGATTCCCACAATCATCAAAGTTTTCAATTTCTTTACTCATAATTTTCCCTAAGTGGTTAGTTCATGGTAAAAGATTATACACCCTATAATAATTCCATCACATCTATTGTATTACATTGATTTTTTATTTGATAGATGATATAAAAAGGTTATATATGTTATGGAAATAAATACGATAATCAACTATCGAGTTCCTAATGCTAACGCTAGGAATATGGTTATATTCATGATATGATGATAACTAATATAGGGAGTGACAAATGGGTGTAATTAAATTTCTTATTGATTCCATATCCATAATATTAATGTTTATAACTATACTATTTACAATTATAATATCAATATTTGAAATTATATTGTGCTTTATAACCATGATTATTGGTCAAATAATATATTTAATAACACAAATAGCACATATTCTGTTTTAGTAACATCAACACCTACAGGTTTAACACATTATAATGTACCGGAATAAATTACTAGACAGGACAGCCTGAAATTTCAGCTATAGTCTCATCAGCGTAATCGCAAACTATATAAACTTTTCCCATGATACATCATCGCCAAATCAAAATCATATTTTAAAATCGTAGTGTTCTCCAATTGATTATTTTTTTAATACGTATACATGTACTGTATCATATAATTCTCTAAAGTTTGTTTTAGAAATTCTATGCCCATCATGATACCAAAATTCTTTGTGATCTGAATACCTAGTATGAATTTTTTCCCCATCAGAATTAAAATCTGTCCATCTTTCATATCCATGATTGTTTGTTGCATGAATACAATTATTATTGTGATCGTAATCATACCATGATTCTGTGTTAGCCCTTTTATCATGCACTAAATTTCCAACAAAATCAAATACTTCGATTTCATTATCAAAATATTTTACTGTAAATTCTCCAACTTTAATTTCCATTATATCTCCAATATATTAGATAAAGATGAAGGAAGCACTTTAACCCAAACATGTGCTTCCCTCCACAGGCATTGTTTAACTGCCAGTTAAACAACGATCTTAGTATGATTAATATTATCATGATATTATATAAATATCAATCGTTAATAGTATAAATTTTAGTTACAATTCTATTATTATCATCATATTCACACCATTCTGTATACCCTTCAGAATTTGTGCTGAATATCATATTCCCATTATCATCATAGGAATTTCTTCCTGTAGTACCAGTTGAATTTTTATAGCTGAGAACATTTCCATTCTTGTCTATTTCCCCCCATGTATTAACTATTTCTCCAGTTGATAGTAATTTGCTTTCAATCTTAGTAATATTATTATCCATTGGTGAGTAACTGTATTTTAGAATATCTAAATTTTTAAGAGCTTTCATTGAAGTCTCAATATTTCGCGTATCATTAGGAGTTGTAAAGGGCGTTTCTTGACAATGTGATTGAGGCTCAATATCAATTTCGATCATTTTAGGTTGGATATTAAATCTACTAAATAATTTATCCACAGCAACATCTTGGTAATAATTATATACATCAATGCTGGGTTCATTATTCTGAAGATCATACCATGCATCATATCTATTAGAAGTTCTATAATGAATGCATTTATTATGTTTATCATAATCACACCATATTTCATATCCATCAGAGCGTTTGGAATGAATTTTATTTCCATTTTCATCATACTCATACCATTCTTCATATCCATCAGAGCGTTTGTAATGTATGAATTTTCCATTTTCATTATAAACTTTAATAGAATTATTATCATATTTAACAGTAAATTCTCCAACCTTAATTTTCATATTAACTCCTTAATGTGTGAGTGATTTTAGTTCGTATAATGAATAAAAATTTATGAATATATTTTCCTATTATATAGCCCTAAGTTCGGTATATTCTAGCACAATGATTATTTATATGGAAATTGAGATGGTGGGACGGCTGGGAGTCGAACCCAGAACCAATGGATTAAAGGTCCACTGCTCTGCCAATTGAGCTACCGTCCCAATGTATTAAGGTGGTGGGACGTGCTGGACTCGAACCAGCGACCCGAGGCTTATGAGGCCCACGCTCTAACCAACTGAGCTAACGTCCCAAACATAATGTATATTGTTTGTTTCATAGTGGATATTAATAAATCTCATTTCCATGAAAGTCTATTAATATTAATATTAATATTCCGAACTTTACATTAATTGTAAATATTCCAATATTTGAAAGCTCAATATTCATATTATATCTTATTACTGACACCAATATACTAATAACATTCAATATGTCAATCATTATTTTATGATGGTGATTTCCCACCATTCAGGTTTATTATGAATTACAAATTCTGAATCATCCTTAATAATGATGCGAGTTTTAGCAATTGCATCATCATTGTCAATGGCTCCAATATCAACACTCAATACCTCAGATACTTTAACCCGGTAATGATGATAAAATGGCTGCTCCAGAGAATCCATTACACTTTTACTACATTCTACATCATGGCATACTCCAACCCTTCCAGTCTGTGAATTATTCGACAATGAGACCTGTTTAAGGGTTCTACGAATGTCACTAATATGAAGATCCGTATCAATATCAGAATCAAATTCTATAATTGCATACAATTTCATTTAAATATCCTATATGTTATATAAATATTTTAGCAATGGCAATGCCTAGCACAATAACCATCACTAATGATATCACAAGAGCCAGATCGCCCACAAGCATAGCTATTAATCCCTTGACTTGGGTAAGTATTGTTGGTGCCTCATAATCATCTAGGGAGGCAAGTACACTGTCCCAATCAGTTACAGGAATTGGAGTAACAATAATCTCATCCAACTCTATACGAGTAGTTTGAGAAGTACGATCATACACAACTTTATAGGTCATCTTGACATCCTCATTTGGTTGGTTCCTGACTGTCTTCACTTGGCAAACGATCCCCGCATGTTCCCATGGTTAGTTTTTCTTATCTTGATCCATAATTTGCATTCTATGAACAAATCATACTCTGGTTTAACTTCGTTTGCAACCAGTAAAAATCAAAATATTAGACAGGGATGACCACATTTATCCAGAATGATTCAAACAGCAGAAACAAACTATGGGCGCGCTTTGACCGCCTATCACCCCCTGAACGACGAGGTTTGTGACACTGTTGATAATAGCGCCCCGTGTACATGGGGCGCATTACTGTCTTACTTAATCCTCAAACTTAAATGACTCATTTGAGGATAGTTCCCAAACCGCAGCCGCACGACCACGAGTCCCAGCAGGCTTAGCCGCAACAGCAATCTTAGTGGCAAAGGTACCTTCACCCAGACTTGTTAGCATCGAAAGTTGAGGCGCATTCATACGACGGCCATTGACAGTGGCATTCTGTGCCAGGGTTGCAATAGTTCCGCGAACAGTTCTGAAATTACTCATAAATATTTCCTTTGGTTAAAATGGGAAGAGGAGCCTTCCACACATTTAATTATACACACATTTTAAAATTATACAAGCTACTATTTAGTCAAGTTTAACTTGTATTCAGCTTCGAGTATTATTGTACTCTAACTCTGATATGTAATTACCTCCATCATCGAACCACATATCGGGACGCCAGCTATAGGTTCCATGAGAATATCCCCGCATATCATACTCCAGACATTCCGATGTCCCGTTATGAAAAATTTTATGCCATCGTGAAATTTTACCATTGGAATTTTTCTCATAAACATCAATTGATGGGTTATCCTTTCCATCACCATCATAACATATAAAAACTCCAATCTTGGAATCTTGAATTTCAATTCCGGTAGATAATTTGTTTACTTTCATATTATTAACCTCCTGGGTTATTTAGAAAATTGATTGTATAGATAAGCTCCGACCTTTATCAGAGTAGACCATATAACCGCCCATACAATAATATAGACTGCAACCATGATACTTCCCTTTTAAAATCTGTATAAATTATAACATACCTTTTATGAATGTAATATGAATGATTATGTTCTTTTCCGATCTCTTAACGTATAAAATATATGATCCCCCACTTGCACAAATTCTTTAAATTGATGGCTTCGTGCCCATGCTGGATGAACATATATAGCATGATATTGTACCATGCCATCATACACTGGATTGGCTGCAAGTTTTTTCAATAGCACCAATTTAGCTGCGGCTAAAGATTCCTCCCAAGCTTTTTTTACAATAGGATTCTTCAAATGGATTTTATCAGATTTACCATCGCAAAACCATGAAAATTGACAAAGGTTTTTAATTGGCAACCCATTTGATGTAATGGCATCATGAACAACCCCACAGATAGAGTCTGGGTAGGTAGAGAGCTTAACACGTTCCATCACAGCTATTCCTACCAACAATTTGCCCTCAAATGACTGATTGGCAGCTTCAAAATATATATTCTTGGCCAAACAATTTAATTGCTGTGGATTGATGTATGGGTGTGTAGTGTATATTTTATTGATTGTTACTCGTGGTGGGTTTATGAATGTTATCTTAATAATAGGTCTATTATAGTTATGGTTAAATATAATCATAATAGCAAATATAACCATTATTCCGCCATAAAATAAAATATGACTTAGTTTAATCTCGAAAAATTTCATAATGTCTCCAATATTGTTGGGTAGGTAGCTCATTGGCTACTAAAATAACGATATATCTATTGGCATGCAATGGAATTTATCCATACAGAAGGTGCAATCCTAATATAAATACTCTTAATCGTCAAGTATTATTTATATTTGAAAAATAGAATTGGTGTATTATGAACAGTTATAATGATTCACTCTGACATTAAGGAAGCAGATATTACTTCATACCCACATAACAGATTAGTACCACCCAATGCGATATTTGCACGGGACGCAGCAGAATCTGCGGCATCCTCAGTGTCATATTTCGCGCAACAATAATCATCAGATGATGGTGTCGTGACCCACCAAACTTCCCAATCCCCAGTTGGTGATGGCTCTTGGATCTCACCCACAAACACATAAGCACCACTGCATCCTACCCTTGAGTCCCACATCATAGAGGTTCCCACCCCACAACAACCACAATCACTATTGCCATCGGCATCCCATGCCGACTCCTCATCACATCCAGCGCATAATGCCACACCATCAGAACACAGCGTAGCAGGTAGATCACACCCATAACCAGCAACACATTCACATGCGATACCTAGTCCATGGGGAGCTAAGCACTCATTCTCATTCTGCCATGCAAAAATTTCATCCTCGCAATCACGTAAATCTTCCACATGTACTACATGACGTAACCAACGACATTGGGTTAGTGTGCTTGTAATATCCATGATAATTCCTAAATTGGGGCATCCAGAATTGAACACACTTGTATAATAGCATACTCATCTCATGATGTCAAATATAACCCCATAAGACAGTCACGAATTATATTTGTGATATATTAACGATTTAGTTGTTGGGGGGATATATTCTAATTTTTGGACTCCGAACGATTCTAATGCCGCTAAACATACCCGGCATGGCTTGGATGGTCGCAAATCCCCACGCTTCCCTCGTCTAATAATGACCATGCGATACGGTGCAGCACTGTCCCGACATCGAATCAATGCGTCCACTTCCGCATGCAAATAGACCTTATTATACTGGCCCACTTGCTTTGCAAATTTATGTTGGATTGGATGTGTTTTTCTATATGAGTTTTTACCAACAGACAATAGTCTTCCCCGCTTATTGTATAATAACGCAGTTATATTGCATTTCTGATTCATTTAATTATACTCAGTGAGTGGTAGTCGTCTAATTAACGTAGAATGTTTAAAATTAGTACGTCGTCTATTCCTATAAATATATCCTCGTTTGACCTCCTGAAAATCTCTATCATCATGAATAGTAATATATTTATCACCGTCATAACTTACCAGCTGCACTTGTCGGTATAGTGGTGGGAAATCATCATTAGGGTCGTGTTGCTGCAATAATGTTGGATAGTTAGTCCACGCAGTAAAATATTTATAATTTTTCATTAACCTTTTCATTTTTTATCCGGTGAACTGGTCATTGTCAAGCGTTTCCGCATAGTTTTTTGGATTTAACTCAATTGCGTAACGGTTAAGTAACCGCCCCACGCCATCAACAGTAATACAGTATCCAAAATCGCATTGAAGATATTCACTCTCCTCATTCTCGCCACTTGCACCTAACCGCTCGATTGTTACTGAATATTCCCCATCGTTATATTCGTCTTCGGAAACAGCGGCCCGGTATTCATGGTCTGTCGTTGAATAATACCCTGTAATATCAATGTTGCTCATAGTTCTATCCTCGACCGGCTTTGGGGGTATTCCCTCAGCTCTTGGATGAATAATAGCATGGTTACCAGTAATAGTCAATGGATAATCAGCAATTAAACCAAAACAATTTAGGCTGGTAGCTAACAAGACGGCCCCAGTTTTACACTCAACACGATGCACTTCTTTCTAGTAATTGAGCTATGTCGTTATAATAGTACCATTTTATTCCAATTTGTGAATACATATTATAGTAATATAGGAGGTACTGCGCTAAATAACAACGGTCTATCATCACGCGTAGATTTTATAGTCACAATGCGGGTGAGAAATAATGGGTGCGGGACATTTAAACATTTACGAACTTTCTTTATGTGCAGGCAAATTCCATTAGATGTGATAGGCGCAGACAAAATTATTCCGTGAGGTATATTCATGTCGATAAATTTAGTTATCGGATCAGCGGATAAAAAGCGTTTTATGCTGGGATTCCATCTACCATCATCATCTTCCTCAATTAAGCTTATCATTAGTTTAGATGGGGATGTGCCATCTTTCCATATTCTATAATCTGAGTTTGGTCTACAACACCAGTTATGATACCATCATTCTCAAATAACATTACTCCAATACATAATATATCAATCTGTGATGAGTAATCTCTAATCTTGTAGATTATAGCATCAACAACATAGAGGGGATTTTCAAACTTTACCTTAATCCATCTTCCAATTTTTAAATCTTTTCTTGTATATCCAGGTGCAAATCCATTATTCCTTTTTATATCAAAAAATTCATCATTCATTATTATTCCAATTTGTGAATACATATTATAGTATGTTATGATAGTTGTCAAGGCATTAATGATGAACATAATATAAATATTGGGGTTGAATGTTGTTAAATAATATGTTATATTGTATGACTTATGTTAATTGGAATTATTATGAGAATCAATTCAAAATTAAGAATAAAAACAAAATTTTCTCGTAGGATTAAAATTCCACGATGTCAATCATTTCGTGACAAAAAGCATGATTATACTCGTCATGAAAAACATAAGGTAAGTTTTCATTTATAAAATTATTCTTGACACTAACAGGTCAATATGATATAGTATTATTTTAGCTACATAGGAGAACATCAAATGCTATTCCTAGTGTTGGAAATGCTATCACCAATAATTATTTTTTTGATGATGGCATATGTTATAGTATACGCAATGTGGTATTTCTTCGGTGTAATAGTTGCAGGACTAACGCTTGCGTTATTAATCAAAGGTTATATAAAATTACGCAATGCTTAATTCCTACTAATTTGGAGATTATTATGAGTAATAAAATTACACTACATGAAACTGCCGATGGGAATATCTTTGACAGTAAAGAGAAAGCTGATAAGGCCGAACGTACGGTAATGCTTCTGCATGATATGGAGGTCAAACAGGAAGTGTTGGATGTTAATCTCTTATTCTATATTGGAACTATGGAAGCCCTAGAACCATCATTAGAAAATCTCGATTACATTCCAAACTTATTGGATGGTTATCGTAGATTGTATGACAAATATTTTGGGCCACATGCAATATCTCAGGAATCTGTAAGTAATACGTTGGCTAAAATAACAAAAGAGGAAAAGGACACGTTAGCGGCTAATGCCGCAGCCAAAAAAGCAAAAAAGATTGCATGGGATAACCAATCTACAATGTTAGTTGAATTATATGGTGAGGATACTGGTCCGTTAATAGATGATATGTAGGAGTATAATAAAATATATATCATAGTTTAATGTATGATTAAACCATCATATGAAGAGGTTGAGATGGTTTAATCATACATTTTGCATCTTTGGCTGAATGGTTAAGCGCCTGACTGTTAATCAGGAGTATACAGGTTCGAGTCCTGTAGGATGCGCCATACAATGTCTGGGTGTAGCTCAGCTTGGTTAGAGTTCCTGCCCTGGAAGCAGGATGTCGTAGGTTCAAATCCTACCACCCAGACCATTAATAGACATATAAATATAGTATATGATTGATAAAGGATATTTAATGATTGACAATTATCAGCAAGATATTGAAACAGAAATTAAAATAAAAAATGAATTGATTAAAATCATTAATAGTAACCACACTAACATCACATTATACCTCAATGATAATACAAAACAAACATGGAACAATACTAATTTCTTTTATAGATATGCTATACATTATTCTACCACCAGAATAAATAATGATGACATATCATTTGGGTGGCACATCTGGATAACAGACAAATCTGATATAGTATTAATAGAATCTAATAATAATGTTGGAAAATTATATCCTATCTATGACGAGTCTATTATCAATAACATCATAACTACTATTAATGATGCTATTAAATTAGCATCTCAGCATGCATTAGATCATACTGCAAATTTTTTACTGTCAGAATTTCATAATATCACTGATGATTTTAACCAATCATGAGTGATAATTCTCATGAAGTTAAACGAACATTGAAAGAAGATGTTTATTATCCCACGCATGATCCTAGAACAGTGTCTAAAATTTTCCGAAAAAGCAAAAAGAAAGGAAAAGAAAATAACTCTCGATGTATGATCAGTGGAAGTGAAAATGTAGAATATCATCATGTATTATGCGAGTGGGCATTTGCCAACGCTGTCGATTGGGTAACCATGAAAAATATCGCTATTGGCAAAATTACAACCTTTGATGTATTTGATCCTGAAACCTTACAATTTACTGGCGAAACAATTCCCATTAAAGATTCTATGGTGTGGTTCATTTGTAAATTCATGGAGTGGAGGGGATTTGATTGGGAATTGTTTGATCCATCACATCCAGCAGAATTTATTGATTGTCTTGAACATCTGTTCCCACTCCATAAAAGGTATCATAGGGAAAAATTCCATGGCATCCATGAACTTACTGCTCCCATATGGCTATTTCAGGCATTTCCAAAGGTTGATGGATATATACCTTTTCCAGACGATGAAGATGAGCTTAAAAAATATGGTATGATTACTGAGGACGGATTTAAACTATCTCAGTAAATATCCTTTGAGAAGTCCGCGGCTTTTATAGTCTCACCATTTGAAAGATTTAATACTCTATAATTATTCTGCATTTCGTTATGATATTTTAACGTGACATATTGAATATGCCCACCACTATCGATATATTGATAGTATCGTGGAGTTAGACGATGCTTAGAATATATTTCTCCTATTCCTCCCAATGCTAAACACATACTTTTCCATAACGGGCCATGGGCCGTATCACCCTTGCGACTGGTCAATACACTTAAATATATGCCAATCAGATGAGCAACTTCATGTGGTATAGTGTCTTTAAGCATTTCTTTCGGATATTTCTCTAGCCGAATAGTAGAATATTTTATATAAAAATTCCCAGCATCATATATTGCATAGGCATAGGTAACGGGCATCCTTCGGTATAGAATATCAGACAGTACCAAGTTAGTTTTGAATTTTGCATTCGCAACAATAACAAGTTTCCTAGTTTTGTTTTCAATTTCAGATTTAATGCCCATAATTATATTCCTAGACATATTTATAAAGTTTGATATAAGTGGTCCCCCCAGCAGGACTCGAACCTGCAACCCTCGGTTTAGAAGACCGATGCTCTATCCTATTGAGCTATGGGGAGAAATGGAACCTCCATATCATTACGTCTTTAGCCGCATTATAGTTTCCAATCAACAGTCACTTCTTGCTAACGCGTTAAATTCGTTCTACCAAGTTGAGCTATATCCAACCATGCTATATTTACTATAATTCAATAATGTAACAATCCTTGCACCAGCTTGAAATTGTATACTTATCTCCTACCAGCTCTTGTATATTCGTCACAGATGTGTTATTGGCTGAGAAACTCATACCATCAGTCGTTGTATACAAATCAAACACTAACTCTTTAATCTTTACCATAGCAGAATAATATGGCATGTATTTATGAATTACATAAATAATATCGGTTATGTCTTTAGGTATACTATAACCATCACACTCCATCACATTTTGATAACCATTTGTGACATCAGTACCAGTCATAATCCCAACGATCCAATCATGAGCATCCTGATTATCAACATCATCATAATCTGCACGTAACGCATCACGCAATATCCATATAAATGAGTTATCATCTCCATCGGAGTAACTTTCCGAGGTTAATCCTTCCATTCCACAGTCAGAGGCCCAAGTATCCGTATAACAATAGATACCACACGTAATGCAATATGACTCGAATGCTACCCCACCCCCACTACATTGTAGAGATCCTTCGACCTCTCGCCATGTATGAGATGATGCTATACAATCCGGTGCCACTGCCTCGATCTCAGTGTGGAATGTTTCTTCATTTAGTTCCACGGTCTCTATATTGTTATCATCGCTTAGATAATATCCAACCTGCCATGCTGTTACACCAACCCATGCTGTGGATGAACAATCCCCCCAGTCTCCACTGGATACATATTCTTCGACTGCATCGGAAGCTGTAGTTGCTTGGGGATATTTCACCGTGACACTACCATCATCAGAAGCAACAAATCCAGGCAGTATTACGATAGTGATATCATCGAGGTAAGAAATCCCAACATCCTCACCTGTAGTTATCTCACATAGTTCAAGATCAGTATCATATGGCAATCCAGATAATAATTTTTTAGGTATATTAGTCATTTTAAATACTCTTATATCACATTAGAATGTGTGATTTGATTATGATCATATCATATCACGTATGAAATATCAATAGATTTATTATAGCCTTTATCAAATTTTTCATTAATGTTTATATGGAATTCCAATATCCTGCATGATATATTCTTTTACTTCCCGATAGGTAAGGCGTCTAGGAGTATCAATAACCCCCCAATGATTTATCCACGGATCAATACTATCTTCCATTGCCAATAAACGATTCGTGGTGATGTATCTTCCAATTTTACGAGAATATTGATCTTTCGGGTTGCAATGTGCCACGGAAAACATAACTACACTATCATCAGTAGCATACTTAAATGCGATGGTTACTTTCTCATCAATCAAATGAATAAATTTAATCTCGTTCATTATCAATTCCTCGTTTAGTTAATTAGGTTGTACTATGCAACATTATACTCCGATTCAAAAATTTGTCTATATGTATTTTTGATCGTGTGAAATATGAGAATGGTCTATTTTCCTAACTATTTAAAGTTATTATTCATTGCTAAATATTTTTTCCTAATGACCTTTGCAAATCCTGGATTTACTCGTGTTACATGAGCCATAACTTTATGTCTGATATAATTTCTATTATAACTTAAGTTTTCATTACTTTTATCATTATAATATTGCATGTCATGTTGTTTTACATATTTAACAAATTCTTCTTTAAGATTTATAATAAATGGACGAATTACATTTTTATTCCTTATTGGAATAATGTTTGGATTTCCATTTATGGATGTAAAAATCCACGTTTCCATGGCATCATTAAGGTGATGTGCCGTAATGACTGGAAACTGAATTGAATGGAAGAATTTGTAGCGTGCATTTCTCCAAAATTCTTCCAATGATTCGTAAGGGGGTTTATCATTTGTAATTCTTCCAGTCAATACAGATAAACTAAAAATGCTAGCATAATGGAATGCTAATTCAATAGAATGTTTGCTAGTCTCAGTTCCATGATCCATAACTACCAATTGAGGCTTCCTGCCACCATTTACTAAAAATCCTAAGACTGCAACACTATCCACCCCACCAGAAAACGCCAATCCTAGAGGCGCATCCCGTGATGGCATTATACTAGTATCCATCCGAATCATAAATTATCAACACTCAAAGGCATTACATTAAAATATTTCGCCAATGGTGAAATATCATCAAATCCACAAAGTTTAATAAACTTGTAAATCTTCAGACATACATCTGCATATACAGTTGCAAACTCTGATAATGAGTCATTATCCTCTGGAACATTGGAAAAGTCAAATTCTACTGAGGATGCAATCAAAATAGCATCTTCGTATCCGATATCCAGTTCGGTAAGTCGTGACACCAGAATCCTAAAAAATTTAATATTCGACACACTTGATGTGGTTACTAAGGTTGTAATAGCTCTTGTTAATTCTTCTCTGTTCATCTTGTTCTTACCTCTGATATATAATACTTCATAAAATTTTCCATCATGTTATTTTCCAAATCATATGCCTCTTTTTCCCAAGGCAATTTTTTATATTGATATTCATTACTCATTTTATCATAATTAATATACCCATGTGATTTTCCACACCAAAAAAATTCTCCATCATCACTGATTTTATTAACATGTGTGATATATTGCGCTGCATGAATACTCTCATGGATGAGGACTGCCAGATTATCTATAAAATTACATTTCCATGTACATTTTATTTTTATAGATAATATACCATCGGCTAAATCACTATATCTACATTCTCCCAATTCTCTAGCTGGCATCTTAGAACCCAGCCTTGCACTGATTTTATATTCGAACCTTTTTAATTTGGGCCTGTATGAATCAATGGTTGATTGTATTGCAATGGCATATAATTTAACATTATTACTTTCTTTTGTTATTATTCTTATATCCTCCATATAATCTCATTATTTTTAGACATCATACCACATTTAATTTTTATAAGATATAATTTATTTTTGGTGCTCCTGACGGGACTCGAACCCATGTTAGCAGATTGAAGGTCTGCTGTCCTAACCAATTAGACGACAGGAGCAAAATGGAGCAGGCGGCGAGGGTCGAACTCGCAGTGGCCAACTTGGAAAGATGGTGCATTACCAATTATGCTACACCTGCTTGGCGCGCCGGGGAGGACTTGAACCTCCAACCAATGGTTTTGGAGACCACTACTCTGCCAAATTGAGCTACCGACACCTCTATATATTTATTATTTGCTCAATCTAAAGTATACTTATTTATTTCACCAAAGTCAAATTATATTTATTCTCCTGTACTTCCAAATCCACTATTTCCTCTATCAGTATGCTCCAATGAGTCCGCCGTGTAAAACTCAACATGTACAATAGGAACAAATATCATTTGTGCAACTCTTTGATATGGTTGAATAATTATAGGCTTATCACTTCTATTCCATAATGAGAGCATAATCTCTCCAGTATAATCAGAGTCAATTAGCCCAACTCCATTACTAATAAGCAATCCTTTTTTAGCTCCCAATCCCGACCTTGGAATAATCATACCACACAGTAATGAATTATTAATATGAATGGCAATCCCGCTTGGGATAAATATGGTATTGCCTGGAGTTAATTCTGCTGGCGCTATAATAGAAGCACATAAATCTATTGCTGCTGATCCATTAGTTGCATATTTTGGCAATTCCATATCTTTATTAATCTTTTTTAGTGCAATTTTTATCATTAGTTTTCTCTTATTATCGTAACCTAACTACAATTCATCAATAATTTCTAAAATATGTTGTTAATTCTTAATTTATAACAACTGTATCAGGAAGGAATCGAACATCCGCATGTCCAAATATGAGTCTCGATAACCCCATATAAATATTTACATTGTTCCCTAGTTAAACTACTGATATGATATTCCACTATTTAGTGGAAATTCTTTCAGTTTGAACTCTTTCAACTCCTTTCCATTTATCAAGATATTTTCTTTTGCTTTTGAAAAGTTAATAATATGTTCGATATAGATAATTATATTGACCTGTGCATTGATTGTCAAGGACTTTCCATGTTTGTCAAATGTTAATCCTGAATATCCTACAACAACTCGAATACTATTCTGTGTTAAACAATATTCTAATATCGCTGTAACAACAGGTTTTGGGATAGTAATATTCATTTCCTAGCCCAAAACCTAGTAATCAAATGCCCGTCCCTCATTAATACAATCCCGAAGCAATTCCCTTTATTATCTAATAAATCAACATGACCAAATAAATAAACATCTATTACTCTAATATTTAATTGATTTAATAATCGTGCCATTAAATTGGTCATTAAACGGTTATCCTGTTGATTATATTAGGAAATATAATAAATACCGATATATTAAATCGTGCCATTATGCTGTAATCATTGCACCTTTATCATCCAACACAAAACATGATGGTGAATTTGCCTGTTTCATGAGCATTATATGAAAATCCACATTACGATATTTCGTATTTGTTCTTACATCATACACAACCTTTTCAGGCTTAAAGAAATAACCAGTTCCACTGTTAAAAAATGCGTACTTCATTTGTGTTGCTCCAATTATAAAAAGAAAAAAATGGGGAATTAATTCTTCATATCGGCCATATTCCCATTAAAGTAACTCCGATATGCCCAGTACGAAAGGTTATTATCTTAACCTAATTACACACTATGGTGACGTACCGGCTACTCACCCTGATCAAGTAGATGAGCGTGCTTTTTAATTAAGACCTATAATCGCACCAAATTATAGCCCTCGACATCCTTGTCAATTACTAAATAACTACATCCTTTGCTATTCTCACATGTGTTACCTTTAATACTATTCTATCACACTCCTGTAATGTTTGCAACCTTAATTCTTTTGGATCATATTCAGGATGTGCATATGCGTATTTAGTCAAAATGTTGGTTATATAAATATCATTCTTTGGTAAACTACGCTCTTTTGTAAATAATGTATAAATTGTTACCCCTTTATTTCTTTTATTTCCAATTGATAACATCAAGTATGATATTCTATCACATGCTGCGTAACCTGTCAATGTTTTAATATGGGTGATGCTTTTCCCCCTCATGGTATTAATATTATTAGGTTGTGGGCGGATAGCAGACCATATGAATATATAGTATAATATTGTAACAATTATCACGCTAAATATTATACCATTTATCAAAGTTCGTTCAGTTTTACTATGCATTATATGTACACTTAGTGGATTCAACCATTTCAGCAATTCTTTTACGAATAATGAAGTAATATGTTGTGGCGGTATTAGCTTTCATTCCAATTTTAGTAATAAAAGCTTTAATTATATCATGCTTGTGTCCCCCATATTCGCTATCATTATACATTTGAAATGCTCTTCCAAATTTTGATGTCTCTCTAACACTTGGAAACATTTTACTAATGTCTAATTCATCAACATCTGGAATCACATAAAATAATTTATGAGCACATTCAGTCATTTTTTCTTCACCCGGCTCAATGCTATTAAATTGGATTTTGCAGGCTCTATTCACAGCCACTTGATAGATGTGCTCACAGTCCTTATCCTCATAGGGATATAGACCGTTACCTCCTCTCAAGAGCGTCCATAATGCCTCACGCTCAATCAAGCATCCCATACCATAATTGGTTATTTTATCAAAAGTTTCACTTGGAATTTTAGGAAAATATCCCCGCAAAACATTTTTCAACGAATCAATATCAATATGTTTAAAAATCATTAAAATGTCCACCCATGAAAATGTTTTTGTTCTTCCTCATCCTCTACAAGTTCAATCTCGTCCTCAATCTCCCAAATTTTGTCTTGGATGTCTGCTCTCTCTTCATCTTCACAGTTGACTAAATCCCTAGATAATTCTCGTAGGAGTTGAGTTAGTGTTATCAAATTGCTCATTAGTGTTCCTTTAGTATTCTACCCATAGAGATTATAGTTTAGCAAGCTCTATAATCTCTAATAATCTGAACGCGATGGTATCCATCAGTATAGTATACCACATGTCGGGTAATTCTCTCGCATCCATTGTAATAAGTTGTGTCTTGTTCACTTATGATGTTAGGGCTAATTGAAGGATAGAATCCATTATACGGTTGGATAGGCCGAATTGGCCGAATGGGTTGGATAGGCCGAATTGGATATATATATTGAGGTGGGAACGCATAGCGGTATGGCTGGATATATCCAAATCTCTGATATTGTGGATTTTGATAATTTCCAAATTGCAATGGAATTGCTAATTGAAATCCAAAATTATGAGAATACCCCCCGATATTTAACATTCCAATCCCCCATGAAAATGCAGAGATTGGGGAAAGTAACAATAGTAACAGTAGTAACACAATAAATTTTTTCATAATAGTTCCTTTCAATTTAATGTAAATTGTACCATCATTCTCAAAATAATACAAGCATGATAATTGTATTTAGTAACCTGTATTATTTATTTCTTAAGTTATAAGTAGTCGTAACTTCATACAATTAATCAAATTGATCTTTGGAGATACTATTTCCATTTTTGTCATACTCCACCCATTTTTCAAATCCATCAGAATCTTTGTAATGAATTTTATTATTATTTTTGTCATATTCATACCATTGTTCATATTCATTAGAATT
>VAOX01064830.1_pt1 | contig 19644 bp, 24 predicted proteins | sample 3393891 | NCBI WGS metagenome assembly VAOX01 (sample SAMN08290429, study PRJNA428436) | hydrothermal vent metagenome | isolation source: Deep-sea hydrothermal vent chimney | place: Indian Ocean: Southwest Indian Ridge | depth 2822 m m | reverse complement strand
TGGTTGAACGGTTCATTTTGCTAATATAGCTTGAGTTTCCACTTTTTCCAAGTTATTTTGACTATTAATCCTGTTTATTCTGTTTTTTGAGCTCTGCCCGCTCAGCTCGGCGGCGGCGTAACAATATTAAGGTTAAAACAGGCCCCGACAAAGCGTAAACAAAGAAGATAATAAATAGCACTAAAGCTGGTTCAGCTGAAATAAAAACAAGTACAAAGACAAACATTAAAATGGTGACAAAAGGCACTTTACTACGCCAATTCACCCCTTTAAAACTATGGTAGCGTACATTGCTCACCATCAGTATTCCTGCAAAAAAGGTCATCACTAAAGCGACGATTTGTAATGTAGGCAGTGATAGATATTCTTTTATGAACTCACCATTCCAGATTAAACCCGCGATAAGTGCAGCTGCAGAAGGACTCGCTAAACCTTGAAAATAGCGTTTATCACTGTGACTGGCTTGTGTGTTAAAGCGTGCCAGACGCAAAGCCGCACAAGCAACATAAATAAACGATACCAACCAACCCATTTTGCCTAAATTTGATAGAGACCAAAGATAAACAATCAATGCGGGAGCTAAACCAAATGAGACCATGTCTGCCAAGCTGTCATATTCTGCACCAAAAGCACTTTCTGTATTGGTTAAGCGTGCAACGCGACCATCAATTCCATCGAGAAGCATTGCCACAAAAATGGCGATAGCAGCCGTTTCAAATTGACCATTAATCGAGGATACAATGGCATAAAAACCACAAAATAATGCCGCAGTGGTAAAAGCATTAGGTAGTAAATAAATACCGCGATGAGGCTTTTTAAGTGTTTTATTTGTCATAGTCGTTTTATTTTAAATGTTTTATTATAAATTAAGAATAGTGAGTTAAGGATACAACAATACCCATCATCAATGAAATGTAATTAGATAATTGATCCTAGTGATGCTTTAAAGAGGCTAAGCGACTTATTCCTGCTTCAACACGATCACCTACATTCGCCTTAATATTACTATTTGCAGGAACATAAATATCGACATAAGCGCCAAAAGGAATAATACCACAGCGATGCCCCTGCCCAATTCGTTGGCCGATGACTGCGTCACAACTCAATTGTTTAAAAAAACGTCCAGGCCGTATCACTATCATGACATCATCATTTTCATCTGTTTTAATCTGAATAGCATGAGCCAATGAGCGATCGTTGTCATCATCTTCAGGATCTAGCCATTGTTGAATTATTTTTCCTTCTGTCACACTGAAAATAGAAAAAATATCCGTCACAGACATTGATATACGAAATAAGAAAGCATCTCTGCCTAAAAAAGGATCGGGGTGTGCCTCAGATAAAGTAACAATACCATCTACTGGGCTTAACAAGCCCAACGGATCTGATGGAAGAGGACGATGAGGATCACGATAAAACCAAACTAAAGTAATTGGCACAATCCATAATACAACAAAATAAATGCTCACATAATGCTGCAGTATTGCAACAATAAAGCTGGAAAAAATAATAATACTCCAACCTTCTTTTGCAATAATGGGATGTCTTGAAACGGCCATATTAATTTATCATTTTAATTATATTTAATCTGCTGTAAAACAAAAAACCGAGCAAAAGCTCGGTTTTAAATACTATACTTTCACGGACACTGAGAAGCGTGAGGTCAAGACAAAACAATTATTAAAAAGCGGAGTGTACAATAAGTACATGAGCATTTTAAATAATTGTTTTGGCGCCGACATCATGTTTCTCAGTGTTTGTGAATTAGTTTTTGTCTTTATCGACTAACGCATTTGCGGTAATCCAAGGCATCATTTCACGCAACTTGCCACCAACCACTTCAATGGGATGTGCGGCATTATTACGACGACGTGCTGTCATTTCAGGATAGTTTGACGCACCTTCTAAAATAAAGCGTTTAGCATACTCACCATTTTGAATATTCACTAAGCATTCTTTCATTGCTTTACGACTTTCAGCGTTGATAATTTTATCACCCGTTACATACTCACCATACTCTGCATTATTAGAGATTGAGTAATTCATGTTGGCAATACCGCCTTCATACATTAAATCAACAATCAATTTTAACTCGTGTAAGCATTCGAAATATGCCATTTCTGGTGCATAACCTGCTTCTGTTAAAGTTTCAAAGCCGGCTTTAACAAGTTCAACTGCGCCACCACAAAGAACCGCTTGCTCACCAAATAAATCCGTTTCAGTTTCATCTTTAAAGGTTGTTTCGATAATACCTGTACGACCACCACCAACACCTGACGCATAAGATAAAGCAACATCTTTTGCTTTTCCTGACGCATCTTGGAAGATTGCGATTAAATCTGGAATACCACCGCCTTTAACAAATTCACTACGCACGGTATGACCGGGTGCTTTTGGTGCGATCATAATAACGTCTAAGTCTGCACGTGGCACAACTTGGTTATAATGAATAGCAAAACCGTGAGCAAAGGCTAATGTTGCGCCCTTCTTGATGTTTGGCTCGATTTCTTCTTTATATAATGTTGATTGGAATTCATCCGGTGTAAGAATCATCACTAAGTCAGCACTTTTAACTGCGTCAGCAGTATTAGATACTTTTAAACCTGCTTTTTCAGCTTTAGCAGCAGAAGCAGAACCTTCACGTAAAGCAACCGTTACGTTTACACCTGAGTCTTTTAAGTTATTTGCATGTGCGTGGCCTTGTGAACCATAACCTACGATTGTTACGTTCATGCCTTTAATGATTGAAATATCGCAATCTTTATCATAAAAAATATTCATAATGTCTTTCCTATTTTAAATCTAAAATTTAGTTTTGAATTTTACTTTTCGTGCTGTCAGATGTGAATCATAACTTTAAACAGGTTTCACCTCGAGTAATACCGGTTGCACCTGAACGTACAGTTTCTAAAATATCATTCTTATCCATCGCTTTAATAAACCCGTCTAATTTACTGCCTTCACCTGTCAGCTCAATAATGTAGGTGGTATCCGTCACATCAAGAATACGGCCATGAAAAATATCTGCTTGACGTTTTACTTCTTCACGTTTTTCACTGCTATCTGCTTGAACTTTGATTAACATCAACTCACGCTCAATATGTTCACCGTTAGCAGTAATATCAATAAGTTTAACGACATCAATAAGCTTATCGAGCTGTTTATTGATTTGCTCAATAATTTCATTTGAGCCAGATGTCACTATCGTCATACGCGATAACGTTTCATCTTCAGTTGCGGCTACAGTAAGCGATTCAATGTTATAACCGCGCGCTGAAAATAATCCCGCAACACGAGATAATGCACCGGATTCATTTTCCATTAATAATGAAATTATATGTTGCATATTAAGCTAGCTCTCTTTCATGCATTTCATGATGACCTTTACCCGCTGCTATCATAGGGTAAACATTTTCTTTTTGATCAGTAATAAAATCCATAAAGACTAAACGATCTTTCATTGCAAAGGCTTCTTTTAAAGCACCTTCAACATCTTCTGGCTTTTCAATTAACATACCAACGTGACCATAGGCTTCAGCAAGTTTCATAAAGTCGGGTAATGCTTCAACATAAGAACTTGAATAACGGCTATCATAAAAAAACTCTTGCCATTGGCGAACCATGCCCATGTAACGATTATTTAGGTTGATTACTTTAATTGGCGTTGCGTACTGTAGTGCAGTCGATAACTCCTGAATACACATTTGAATACTTGCCTCACCCGTTACACAAGCAACCGTTGCATCGGGGTTCCCCAATTGAGTACCAATTGCAGCAGGTAAACCAAAGCCCATCGTGCCTAAGCCACCTGAATTAATCCAACGGCGAGGTTCATCAAATTTATAAAATTGTGCAGCAAACATTTGATGTTGACCTACGTCAGAAGTAACAAATGCATCACCACCTGTAATTTCATACAATTTTTCTAAAACGAACTGTGGTTTAATTAAAGCACTATTACGATCGTAACGATAACAATCTTTATCGTTCCACTCTTTTATTTGCTTCCACCATGATTTTATTGCTTTTTCATCTGGTGTGCGTTTACTTGCGGTAATCGCATTACTTAACTCAACGAGTACTTGTTTTACATCACCATTCAATGGAATATCAACATGAACATTTTTTGAAATTGAGGATGGATCAATATCTATATGAATAATTTTTGCATCAGGGCAGAATTTTTCTAAATCACCGGTCACACGATCATCAAAACGTGCGCCCACGGCAAGCAATACATCACTGTCATGCATTGCCATATTAGCTTCATAAGTACAGTGCATACCTAACATACCAATGTTCAATGGATCGGGTTCTGGATATGCACCTAAGCCCATTAATGTTTGCGTAATCGGATACCCTAACTGACGAACAAAAGTACGCAGTTCAGTGGCAGCATTGCTCAATACAACACCACCGCCAGAATAAATAATCGGACGCTTAGCAGATAATAAAGCATCAACCGCTTTATCAATTTGTGTCGCTTTCACTTCTACAACAGGGTTGTAAGAACGCAATTTAATTGATGCTGGATACTCATAGCCAATTTTAATATTCGGATCAGTAACATCTTTTGGAATATCAACAACAACAGGGCCCGGTCGGCCAGTTGTTGCAACATGGAATGCTTTCTTTAAGGTTACCGCAAGGTCTTTAACATCTTTCACTAAGAAATTATGTTTTACGCACGGGCGAGTAATTCCTACAGAATCGACTTCTTGGAATGCATCACTACCAATAAAAGCACTATTCACTTGCCCCGTTATAACAACAAGGGGAATAGAATCTAAATATGCCGTTGCAATACCCGTAACTGCATTCGTTGCACCTGGACCAGATGTAACCAACACAACACCGGGCTTACCCGTTGAACGCGCATAACCATCGGCTGCATGGGTTGCCCCTTGCTCATGCCGAACCAAAATATGTTTTACTGCATCCTGTCTAAATAAAGCATCGTAAATATGTAAAACAGCACCACCTGGGTAACCGAAAATATATTCTACGCCCTCATCTTTTAGGAATTGAGTAAAAATGTCATCGCCACTAAGTTCCACGATTTTTAAACTCCAATCTATCAATATCACAGACAAAAACGCCCGTCACAACGGGCTGCGTTTATGCCAAAAATAGCAAAAACACGAAACGCCGTATTATACGCAGCCTCGCAGCATATTTACACTATTTGCGCTTTATTTTGTGCTAGTTTTCCTTAAATTTCACAGGGTTATCCATGTTACTACATAACCCAATCCCTTCTTGAATAAAAATATCCCTCATATGCAGAACAATGCCCAAATAAGTGAAAAGAGTTAATTTACAAGTCAGTAACTCCCTGCGATACTTACATAAATGTGACATAACATATTGATATTAAACAACCTATACGGAACACCGTTATGAAAGTACTACTCTTAACCATCTTGATGATTTTTACTGGTTCAGCCTATGCGGGCCTCTATAAATGGGTTGATAATGAGGGAAATGTGCATTATTCGCAAAAACGCCCTCTCGGCAAGCAGTACAAACGATTAAAAGCGCCAGCCGCCGCGCCTGAAGATAGCAAACCGCTTTACAGTTCATCGTCAAAAAAGAGTGAAGATAACGTTGTTTCCGCTGAAATAGATAAAAATACTAAGTTACGTCAGACAAATTGTACCCGAGCGAAAAAACACCTCAATACCTATCAAGTCTATAGCCGAATTCGAGGAAAAGATGGAGTAGTACGAGGTATTGGTGCTGAAGAACGAAATAGAGAAGTAACCAAAGCCAAACAGCTCATTAGTGATTTTTGCGACTGAGTAGCATTTTTAGCAAAATGAAGCTTAAATATTTTATTTTATTTCTCATTATTATCGCCAGTGCTGTTTATTTTTACCAAAATAAGCACTTACAAAATACATTTATGGGCAAAGTACATCAGCTTGCCCCTGAACTAAACAAATCAACCTTATACAAATGGCAAAATAATAAGGGGGAATGGCAGGTAACCGATAAACCGCCAAAAAAGGGTATTTCTTTCACCACCATCAATACACAAGATCAAGTCAATATTATCCCCAGCCCGATAACAAAGAAGAAAAACTAAACCGTATTATTGCTGTACCCACAACACGCATCCAGATAAAATCCCTATAATTTCCATCTAATGAGAATCCTTAAAACATGCGCGTTTCTAAACTTTTACTTGCTACCTTAAAAGAATCCCCTGCTGACGCTGAAGTTATCAGCCATAAACTCATGTTACGTGCAGTCTTAGTGCGCAAACTTGCTTCTGGACTTTATACTTGGTTACCCATGGGGTTGCGTGTTTTACGGAAAGTAGAGAATATTATTCGAGAAGAGCTCAATCATGCCGGTTCACAAGAAGTCCTTATGCCAGCAACACAACCCTCTGAATTATGGAAAGAATCTGGGCGTTGGGAACAATATGGCCCTGAATTACTGCGCATGAAAGATCGCCACGGTAGAGAATTTTGTTTTGGCCCTACTCATGAAGAAGTCATTACCGATATGGTTCGAAATGAATTACGTAGCTATAAACAATTACCTGCTAGCTTTTATCAAATTCAAACAAAATTCCGTGATGAAATTCGTCCTCGCTTTGGCATTATGCGTTCTCGTGAATTTTTAATGAAAGATGCTTATTCTTTTCATATTGATCAAGATTCACTCAATGAAACATATGAAGAAATGCATGCAACCTACTGCAAAATTTTTGACCGCATCGGTTTAGACTATCGCCCTGTACAAGCAGATACCGGCTCAATTGGTGGCAGTGCTTCGCATGAGTTTCATGTTTTAGCAGACTCCGGCGAAGATGACATTGCTTTTAGTAATGGAAGTGATTACGCAGCCAATATTGAATTCGCCGAAGCGGTTAGCCCCGTAATGACACGTGCCGCAGCGAGTAAAGAAATGGAACTTGTTGACACTCCTAAAGCAAAAACCATTTCTGAGCTAGTTGAGCAATTTAAACTCAATATTGAAAATACGGTTAAAACCTTAATCGTACATGCTGAAGAAGAAAGTGAGCATTCGCTTGTAGCCTTATTGATACGAGGTGATCATGAGCTTAATGAAATAAAAGCGGAAAAATTAGAAGGCATCGCCTCTCCGATTTGTTTTGCTAGTGACGAAGAAATTCGTAATGCCATTGGTGCAGCTCCAGGCTCATTAGGTCCGGTAGATTTAAAAGTACCTTATTTTATTGACCGCAGTGTCGCCGTTATGAGCGACTTTAGCGCAGGTGCAAATATTGATGGTAAACACTACTTTGGCATCAACTGGGAAAGAGATTTGCCCTTAGCTGAGATTGTTGATATTAGAAATGTGGTTGAAGGAGATCCTAGCCCAGATGGCAAAGGGACACTATCTATTAAACGAGGGATTGAAGTTGGTCATATTTTTCAGCTGGGCAAAAAATACAGTAAAGCATTAAAAGCGACCGTATTAAATGCACAAGGCAAAGCAACTGTGATGACCATGGGGTGTTATGGCATTGGCGTTTCACGTGTGGTGGCTTCTGCTATAGAACAAAACCATGATGATAAAGGCATTATCTGGCCTGACTCTATCGCTCCGTTTCAAGTTGTTCTTACCCCAATGAACATGCATAAATCTGACACATTAAAACCTGTTGCAGAAAAACTCTATGCCGATCTACTCGATGCAGGTATTGATGTATTATTCGATGATAGAAAGGAACGTGCAGGAATTATGTTTGCCGATATGGAACTCATCGGTATTCCTCATCGAATTGTAATAGGTGATCGAGGTTTAGAAAAAGGTATGGTTGAATATAAAAGCCGCCGCGAAACAGAAAACACAGATATAGCACTTGAAGATATTGTTCAATATATAAAAGAAAAGTTAATTTAAGTGAAAACTAAGGCTAAGATTTTTGTATACCTATTGCTAAACACTTTATTTTTCAGTGCAACGCCTTCTTTTGCTGAAGAAAATATTGCAGCTAAAGAAAATACTGTAAATAATGAGTTGCGGTTATTATTGCAACAAGCAATAAATGATAGCCAAAGCTTTCATGATCGATATGATGCTGAAGTTTGGCTAATAGACATGTCGAATCGCTTAAAACATAAAATAAAACAACCTGAAAAACGCTTAAAACTTTTAAGACAAATTCACCATGAAGCAACCCGAGCCGACTTACCTCCTGAACTCGTTCTTGCTGTTATAGATGTAGAAAGTAATTTTGATCGTTTTGCAATTTCAAAGGCAGGAGCCCAAGGTTTAATGCAGGTTATGCCTTTTTGGCTAAAAGAAATTGGTCAACCACGCGACAGTTTATTTAATGTTCGTACCAACTTGCGTATGGGAAGCACAATTCTTAAGTATTACCTTAAAAAAGAAAAAGGTGACTTAACTCGTGCGCTTGCGCGTTACAATGGCAGCCTAGGTCGCTATAAATATCCGAATAAAGTTTTTAAAGTATTAACTACTCGCTGGTATAAACAATAATTTTAAAAACTATAAGTCAACTAAGGCTTTCTGACTGGCTCGCAACACTTTATTTTTAGAATCAAAAATAACATTTACTGCATAATTACTTAAGTTTTCTTTCTCAGGTTCTAATGCGATACTCAATATCTTACCTTGATACTCTTCTCCTGCCACTTTAACTATCGCACCTTGATTGATTATAAAATCATTTAATTTGTCTGCTGTTGTATAAAAACGAGCAATCATTCGATTGGCCTCTGCAACAATAACTAAAACAGGTGGTTCTATTTGAGAAACAACAACTTGTCCTTTTATTGCCATTGTACGAATGACAATAGCATTAAAGGGAGCTCGAATAGCGCTATATTCTAAATTTAACTTTGCCCGTGTTAATGAAGACTGTGCTTGACGATACTTAGCCTGTGCTGCCGTTAAATTGTTCTTTGCTACCTGTAAATCTCGATCAGATAACATAGAGCGATCATACATATCTGCTTGTCGATCTAACTCACGTTTTGCCTCTTGAGTTTGTGCATCAGTATTTTTTAAATTGGCTTTCGCGTATTTTAAATCTGCTCTATACGCTCGAGGATCAAGCTGCACTAACACATCACCTTTTGCTACAATTTTTCCAGATTCAGCGTACGCTTTTTGAACTAAACCATTTACTTGAGTCGACAGTGTCACCCGTTTAGACCAATCTAATGTCGCTGTAAACTCTTCAGCTACAACTATTGAGCTTGTAAATAATATGCATGTAAAAATAAATATAGAAAAATTCTGCAACTGAAATTTCATAACACGATACTCATTATTTATTGATTAATTGCTTACTTAATAAACTACCACTTAGAGCATCAAGCTGTGCCCAAGCTAAAGCAAGCTCCATGTTCATCTGTACCACGTTTCGCTCTGCTTCAGAAAAACGCACCATCGAATAACCTAAATCAGACTGCACTTCTAATTCATATAACGCACGATTTTGATCTAAAGATAATTCAGTAAAATCCATAGTTGCAGTAACTTCATCATATTTCACTTTTAAGGTTTCAATAGACAAATATAATTCTAAAACCTGTTGTTGCGTGGAAAATTCTTGTTGAGCCAACTGAGCCGTAACTTTATATTCTGTTGATTTCGCTTTTGCTACCGCGGCATCAACCTGCCCTCCACTCCATAATGGCATGTCAAATATTACATTAGCTTGCCATATGTTTGCAGTGTTACTTGGTTGGCTATACTTGTAAGCTTGAAACCCTCCAATCAAGATAGGATTATCACTGGCATGTGCGAAACGTGTTTCTTTTTTTGCGGCAATAAGCTCTGCACGTAAAGCAGCGAGTATAGGGTTGTTTCCACGTATCTTTTTTTGTAAAAATTCTATTTCAGGAAGTTTACGAGAAATAATATTAAATTCAGGTTTTACTACTGTATCCGGCAAACTATTTGGTTTATTCAAAGCCTGTGCGAGTAATGCTCGCGTCACGCGCTGTTGATTTTGACTTTGTGTACGTAAACGACGAATACGTTGATAAGCTGCATTTTTTTCAGCGACTTGAAGCTCTGTTCGCTGCCCTAATTTTTCTCTTATTTGTGTTCTATCAAATTCAATATAAGCAACGGCCATTTCTTCGTTGTAACGATAAAACTGTAAATCCGCAAGCACAACGTCAAAATATCGTTTCATCACATTAAGGTGTTGCAGTTGACGAATATTAAAATACTGTAACTTCTGACTCACAATTTGTTGTGAGGCTGCATCAACCTGAGCAGAACGCCGACCAAAATCATACAATATTTTATTAACGTCTAATACTAAACGTTGCTCTTCAGTCGATTGATTCATAGCAATAGCTGAAGGAGCAATCCATTTTGCTTCTGCTCTTAAATTAATCGTTAAATCATTGTTAGCTAATTTTCTTTGTAGCTCTGAACGTGCATTTTTCAAGCTCGCATTAGCATAACGTAAGTCAGGATGTTGCTGATCAATTAACTTTAAGGCAAGTTTAAGTGTTAATGGCTCTGGCAAAGATTCAGATTTTACTGTTTTTTCTGCTGCATACGTTGGCATCAAGATAAACATCAACAGTGTAATTACTGGATATATTGAAAATTGCTTTAACGACATTATTTATTTTTCTTTTCAGCACGCTTTTGTTTTTTATACCGACTAAAGCGAATTTTTTTCTTATATAGTTCCTTAACGATGTATTCACCTAACCACATAAATTCATCAACACCAGATGTTTTTCCTGTGTGTCGATAGATCATCTTGCCGTCTAAATTATAATAAGCAATAACGGGGGTTGCTCTTACTCGATTTTTTTTAGCGAAATCTTTTTGTTTTACTGTTTCCCCTTTCAGGTTAACCATTTCGACATCGCCTTCAATATCAACAACAAAATTCAAAAAATGTTTTCGATAAAAATCTTGCACCTTCGATTGGTTTAAAACATTCTTTTTCATATAATGGCAAAAAGGACATTCAACCAACTCAAAAAAGATTAAAATCCCTTTTTTCCCTTCATCTTTTGCTTTTTGTAATTCTTCGGGCAGATCACCCCAAGTCTCATTAAAGAAATATTTATACGGATCACGTACATTTGTATCCGCTGCCCAGCTTGGTGCCAGTAATACAGAAAGAAAAATTAATGCTAAAAGCTGTAGTTTGATATACATAGGAAATATTTTAATCCATTAAACTTAGAAATACAGCTAAATATAGCCGTCATACTGTAAGCAAAGAGATTTAATTGTTCTTGATTGCAAAATGAGCGATGTATGAGCAGAGGTAATAAACAGGATTAGTCAAAATTATCGTACAATTAGAGTTTACTGCAATAAAAAAGGGCCCCATAAAGGAGCCCTCAAAATCGAACTTATTTATAATTATTATTCTGCTAAATAAGCTTTATCTGATTCTTCAGTTGTACCAATTGACCAGCTACCACGTGATTTAGCATGGCTAACTGCCGCCGCACTATCTGCATCACTTGGATCAGTGTCTATATCTAATACTTGTCCCGGATAAATCAAATCTGCATCTTTGATTTTATCGCTATTAGCCTTATAAATTAACGGCCATTTATACGGGTTACCGTAAGATGAGCCTGAAATGCCCCAAAGATGATCGCCTCTATTTACTTCATAAGATGAAGAAGTCGAAGTCGTTTCTACTGGAGCCGTTTCTTCTGGCGCCGCCGTTGTAGTCTCTGTTGGTGTTTCCGGTGCTGCAGCAGATTCGTCAGCCTTTTCTGCTGGTCCGGCACAACCCACTGCTAGAGTAAAAGTTCCCAATAACCCTATCAGTTTCAATGTTTTGTTCAATTTCATTATTTTAAACTCCAGAAAAAATTAAATTTCTTTTAACATTCAACGCTTTACAACATTTCAAAGCGCTACTATGTATTTGTGTATGCAAATTAGCATTGGCTAAAGCCCACGTCAAGAAACTAGTTACAAGTTTGTGAATTAGTTATACTTTTGTTTACCCGACTTATTTACTCAACTTTTTGCTTGTTGATATCTGTCGCGCTTTTAACGCTAAGTGCTTCGACTCAACGGCTAAAATACGTGCTTTTTCATATTCACCTGCATCAAGTTCGCGCATTGCTGAACGTAAACGCAACATAGCCTCAGACAAAACATTACTTGCAAGGTTCTCAGCATTGGCATCTTTTGCTGCTTTTATGGATTGTCTTGCATTGCTCATTTCTTGGACAGGTGCAATTGTCGCACAAGCGCCTAAAAAGAGAGTAAACAAAATAATATTTACTATATAAAAAAATCGAGATTGTAATCGTTTTATTAACATGAAATCAGGTAAAATATCTCATCGGTAAGTGTTTAAAATATGCCTATTGATAGTGTTTAAAAACCATATAGACTGGCTAAAACTAAGCTAACACCCACTAGAAACACTGTCAAGACAAGTCGGTTAGATGCATTTTATCTTTAAACAATGAAAGAGTAATATTAAAATGATGAGTACCAAAATTTATCACAATCCCCGCTGCTCTAAGTCTCGCCAAACTTTGGAGTTGCTCAATGAAAAGGGGATTGACGTAGAAGTGATTGAATATTTAAAAACACCCCCCAATGCAGTTACTCTTAAAGAAATTCTCACTGGACTCAACATGCAACCACGAGATCTTATGCGTAAAGGTCAAGATGAATATAAAACATTAGGGCTTGATGATGAAAACTTATCTGATGCTGATTTAATTGAAGCAATGGTTAAAAACCCAATATTGATTGAACGTCCTATTGTTATCACTGACAAAGGTGTCGCAATTGGCCGTCCCTTAGATAACGTAAAGAAAATTTTAAGCTAATGTCTGAAATACTTGTACTTTATTATAGTCGCCACGGTGCAACTGCCGAGATGGCACAACAACTTGCTTTAGGTATAGATGAAACGGACTGTAGTGCTCGTTTACGTACTGTGCCTAGCATCTCAAATGTTACTGAAGCAACGGAAAGTGATATTCCTGAATCAGGTGCACCCTACGCAAGCTTAACTGATATGCAAGAATGTATTGCCCTTGCGCTTGGTAGCCCTACCCGCTTTGGCAACATGGCTTCAGAATTAAAATATTTTTTTGATCAAACAAGTCCACTTTGGTTGTCTGGAGAAATGGTCAACAAACCTGCCGCAGTTTTTACATCAACATCAAGTTTACATGGTGGTCAAGAAAGTACGCTGCTTTCAATGATGCTGCCTTTGTTACACCATGGTATGCAAATTATTGGCATACCCTATACAGAAACAACATTATTAAAAACTCAAACAGGTGGAACACCTTATGGGGCAAGCCACACCTCGGGCGTTAATGGAGATTTACCATTAAGCGATGACGAAAAAACATTATGCAAAGCACTCGGTAAGCGCTTAGCGCTCACCGCTTTAGCTCAACTTAACGCAAAACTAATTAAAAACTAAAATTATGTTACTCAATTTCTCTCCAAAATTTATGACACCCAAAACCTCACTTTACATAACATTAACAGGCTACTTTGCACTTTTATTGTTATTGATAGTGTGGCATGGGTTTATTTTTCCGGCGAATAACAAACCATGGTTGATAATGGCATTTATAGTGACACCACTATTATTTCCGATGAAGGGATTACTAAAAGAAAATCCTTATACTTATGCTTGGACTAGCTTTGTTATTCTTCTTTATTTTATGCATGGGGTAGTCGAAGCATGGGCAAATGAAGAGCAACGCATTTATGCAATCATAGAAATATTTCTTAGTGTGCAAGTTTATATTGGTGCAATTTATTATGCGCGATTACAAGGACGAGCGTTAAAACAAAAAGCTAAGAACAAATAATGATGTCTTATCGCTTTTAAAGATAATCTTTTATAAAAGGAATAGTTAGTTTTCTTTTCTCTATCATAGATGCTTTATCTAGCTTCTCAAATAAAGCAAAAAGGCTATTCATATCGCGAGGGCTTCGCTTCCACAAGTAGGCAACAACATCATCACTCAATTCTAAGCCTCTATTTTTTGCGCGTAACTGCAAAGCAAGCTGCGAATCGTTTTCATTTAAGTTTAATAAGTTAAATACAGGGCCCCACGACAATCTGGAACTTAAATCTGCTAATTTAATATTGAGTGAGGCAAGCGGTTTAGACGATGCCACATACATACTGCCACCTTTTTCTCTGCCCCGATTATAAAGATTAAACAGCGCATGCTCCCAATCATCATTCCCCATTCTTGCTTGAACATCATCTAACGCAATAAGAGACATGCTTTCTAACCCATCTAGCACTGCCGGTGCTAAACCTTCTTCTGCAAGCGGTAAATAGACAACAGGTAACCCTTTCTCTCCTACTTCATGACAAGCGGCTTGTAGTAAATGGCTTTTACCAGAACCGTTATCTCCGTATAAAAAAGTATAGGGTTCCTTATTACTTTTTAAATTATAAAGAATATGTTCGTTTTTTTCAGAAAAATAATTATCAAACGTTGCATCATCACGCAACTCAATGCCGAGGGTTAGTTGTTGATTCATCTGTTCTATTTTTCGTAAAGTTCACTTTTTGTATAACCATCAAGCATGTGTCGCAATACAACCGCAATAACCGCCGCCACAGGTAACGCAAGAAGAATACCAACAAATCCAAACAGTTGCCCACCTGCTAATACAGAAAAAATAACAGCAACAGGGTGTAGTCCAATTTTATCTCCAACCAACAAAGGGGTTAATAACATCCCTTCAAGTAATTGCCCTATCGTAAAAACAATCACAACATAAAAGATAAACGTCACATCCTGAAATTGCATCAAAGCAGCTATACTCGCAACAACAATTCCAACGATAAAGCCCAGATAAGGAACAAAGCTCACTAAGCCGGATAAACCACCTATTAATAATGCCATATCAAGCCCAACAACCATTAAGCCTATGGTATACACGAGCGACAAGACCAGCATAACTAACATTTGACCGCGAAAAAAAGCACCTAACACTTCGTCCGATTCTTTTGCAATAGTCGAAATTATTTTTTCATTTTTACGCGGGATAAGCGCATGAACTTTTGCTAATAAAACATCCCAGTCACGTAATAAATAAAATGTAACAACCAACATCAATAAAATATTCGCTATCCAACCTGCCAAAATCAATCCCGAGTGAGAAACAGATTTTAGGATATTCGCAGCAATCCCCCCAGCAGCCTGCCAATACTCTGATAGTGATTTTTTTAATGTCGCCAAATCAAATGCAGCAATATCTAAACCGAGTTGATTTTTAAATAGTGGTAAAAGATAATTTTGAGCTCGCTCAATATAAAGAGGAAGTTTTTCTGCTAAAACAAGAATTTGTTTTTCTACTAAAGGTAAAATAATTATGAGAAGTAACAAAGATATTAATGAAAAAACAAGAAAAACAATGCTCACTGATAATGAACGTGACATTTTTTTTTCTAGTTTGTCGACCAAAGGATCTGCAATATAAGCTAATATTGCAGCAGAGATAAAGGGCATTAATATTGGTGCAAGCAAATAAATTAAAATAGAAGCGATAACAAATACAGCTAACCAAATACCTTTACTTGATTCAAACATATTATTGCGCCTCATTCCTTTTTAAAATACGCCACGCACGGCTCCCCCAGATATGAATGTAGGCATAACCACTCATTAGGGTCGTCGCAACAACAGACCAAAAAAGACTGTCAATTATTAACGGAGATAAACTGACTATTTGTGAAAACATCACCAGTAACACAAGTAAAATTTGCAAAACGGTATTAAGTTTACTAATGAATAAGGGTTTAAATTTTTCAGTGCCTATGAGCTTACGATATAATAATGTGCCAATAATAATAACAAGATCACGGAAAATCACTAAACCAACCAACCACCACACTAATAAACTATGCCAACCTAATAAAAGATAAGCTGTCAGCATCATGAGTTTATCTCCTAGAGGGTCTAACATGACACCGAGTTCTGACTCCCAGTGATAACGCCTAGCAAGAAAACCATCTAAACCATCAGAAAGACCACCAATAAGAAAAAATAATAGTGCTAAACTATAATTTTGATGCCATAGAAAGTACGCAATCGGTACAACTAAAATGATGCGTAATATACTTATGCTATTTGGGATGTCTTTTTTATTCACGGTACCAATTTATAAATAAGATCTGTTTTTATTTTATGAGTTTGTTCTGTTTTATTTTCAATATTTTCATTTAATACTACAGGTTGGCTTATATCTGCAATCAATACATGTCCTAGTGAGATCGCTTGTGCAACACCTAAACGGCCACTGCGACTCTCAATTGAAAAAATAACATCCTTCGTATTAACTTCGAATGTTTGCAACTTAGTAACCGTATTTAAACCTGTTAAATATTTTACAACTTTATTATATGCTTTTAGGTTATTTATATTTTTTATTTGTAAAAGTACGGAACCACCATCATCCATTGTTGTTACTTGTGTAAACCGAGCAGATAAAATCTCGCCTGTTTTCGCTAAACCCTCTTGGACTGCGGTTCTTAACGTTTCACTGTTGGCCACTTCCCAGTCATGCCGTTCCCCAGCTGAATACAAACTCCAGCGCGTATTCCATGTTTTAGCATAGCTTAAATAAATGCGTCCAACTAACACAGCTTCTGTTTGATAACGTAAGGAGGCATCTAAAATAGTATCCTCAAAATTACCCCAAACATCCGTCACTTGTAACTTTGATTGATCTGCTAAATCTAGTAGCGGTAAGCGAAAAGGTAAACCTTTTTTTGCAGCTTCCTGTTCAATAAAGGTACGACTGATGTGTGTTGTACTATTGCCAATTAAAACACGCTGTTTTTGATCATCTACAACAAGCCAAACCAATGTTGCAGGACGGTTTTTACCCCACACAGGAAAACCTTGCTCTCTTAATAAGTGAGTAATGGTTTTTTCTGTAAAACGTAACCAGAGCTTCTGAGTATACGGTTTCGCCCCATCAATTGGGTTCACGGGAATTGGCTCATCAGATTTAAATTTTCGATAACGAAATTGCTGCACTAAACGGGTCGGCTTAGGAATGAGCTCTTCATTTTCAGCAAGGACAGCGGCATCATTTCGTCCAGAAACACGAACTAAAACTTCTTTTAATGCTTCTCGCACAACATAAGTCCGTTCTTCTCGCCCTTGTCCCTCTACAGGCACTTCTGCTTCGTACAAATGACGCACAATATCTGCATTAACGCTGTTCAAGGGCAAAATAGACGTAATTAACACAATAATTGCACTAAATATAAAATTCTTTATGCCGTTTATTCTTATTTTCATTCCATGCCTTTGTTTGTATTGTTAAACTACCGTTCCATTATAACAGTATTGATCCTTAATTCAGGAGTTAAGTCCTGAGTATTAAAGAAGTGGGTATAAATAATATGGCTACAAAAGAACCATCTAAGAACCAATCACTTAGCTACCGTGATGCGGGAGTTGATATCGACGCGGGTAATAGCCTTATTGAGCACATTAAACCGCTCGCCGCCGCCACTAAACGTCCCGGTGTAATGGCAGGTTTAGGTGGATTTGGTGCATTGTTTGAGCTTCCACTGGATCGTTACAAGGAACCTGTTCTCGTTTCGGGCACAGATGGTGTAGGTACGAAGCTAAAGCTTGCGATGGATCTCAATAAACACGATACCATCGGCATAGATTTAGTCGCCATGTGCGTGAATGACCTAATTGTTCAAGGTGCAGAACCGCTATTTTTTCTCGATTATTACGCCACAGGTAAGCTCGATGTTGCCGCAGCAACCGATGTTGTTGCAGGCATTGCTGAAGGCTGCAAGCAATCTAACGCCGCATTAGTTGGTGGCGAGACAGCAGAAATGCCGGGAATGTACCAAGGTGGGGACTACGATTTAGCTGGGTTCTGCGTAGGCGTTGTTGAAAAAAGCAAAATTATTGACGGCACAAAAGTAAAACAGGGAGACGTTCTTCTTGGTTTACCTTCTAGCGGCCCTCATTCAAATGGCTATTCTCTTATTCGTAAAGTAATTGAGGTCGCAGGGGCAGACTTAAGCCAAGCCTTTGATGGTGCAACTCTTGGCCAACGCTTACTCGAACCTACAACCATCTACATCAAGCCGCTTTTAGCTTTATTAAACGAAGTGGATGTCCATGCCATGTCACATATTACAGGTGGTGGCTTATTGGAAAATATTCCTCGTGTTATGCCAGATGATGCTTGCGCTGTCATAGATAAAAACAGTTGGAAACGCCCTGCTGTATTCGATTGGCTACAAGAAAAAGGCAATATTGAAGACGCTGAAATGTACCGTACTTTCAACAATGGCTTAGGCATGGTGCTTATTTTAGATGAAAGTGTCACTGACAAAGCGCTTAATCTTTTGAAAGAAAACGATATCCAAGCCATTCGCATTGGTCATATTGAAGCAAAAGAAAATGATATTGCGGTGCGTATTCAATAATGAAGGTTGATGCTGCGCATCCATTGCGTTTAGTTGTCTTAATTTCAGGTAGCGGCAGCAACCTACAAGCAATTATTGATGAAATAGAAAATAACAATTTACCTGCAAAAATTGTTGCAGTCATCAGCAATCAAGCTGATGCCTATGGTTTACAGCGAGCAATAAAAGCGAATATTGAACAAAGCGTTTTATCTCATAAAAATTATGAAGATCGCCTACAGTATGATCGTGCACTGCAAAAACTTATTGATGGCTACCAACCCGATTTAATTATCCTTGCCGGTTTTATGCGTATTCTCAGTAATGAGTTTGTTGAACATTTCTCTCAAAAAATGATGAACATTCACCCTTCTTTGTTGCCAAAGTACAAAGGGCTTAATACGCACCAGCGTGCGATTGATGCTGGAGACAAAGAACATGGTTGCAGTGTCCATTTTGTTACGCCAGAATTAGATGATGGCCCAGTAATTTTACAAGCCACTGTTGAAGTAAAAGAAAATGACACGACCGATACATTAGCTGCTAGAGTACATCAACAAGAACATAAAATTTATCCACAAGCTATTCGACTATATGCAGAGAATAAAATTAAAACATTCTAATATGCGGTATTTTTTCACTCTACTTTTATTTTTTATTCTGCAAACAAGTGCTTTTCCATCACCATTAAAAGATTTCACTGCAACCTATGAACTTTATCATAATAATTTTTTTGTGGGGCAGTCAACACGAAAGCTTGTTACAGAAAATAAATTTCTTACTTTCACCTCTATTTCTAAAACATCGGGGCTTGCAGCTTTATTTTTTGACGTTACGCTAAATGAAACAAGTAAGCTTCGATTTAAAAATAAACATTTACAGTTTTTTTCATACAGCTATGATGAAAAAAAGAGTGATACAACTGAAGGATATACATTAACACTTTCTAAAAACAACACCTTTTATAATTCTCATGAAAAACAATATTTTCCTGTCACAAAAAATCTACACGATACACTCGGTTTTAGCGTTGCGATCATGTATGACATGCAACTCGGCAAACGAGAAATACAGTACGCCATTGCAGAAAAGGACGCAGTGAAAATATACACCTTAAAATTCATACAAAAAGAAAACCTAATTACCAATAACGGCACCATTCCAACACTCAAAATGGAGCACTACAATCCCCAAACCAAACACCGATTTACCTTCTGGTGTGCCGAAAACATGGGGTTTTTACC
>VAOX01008296.1_pt1 | contig 19659 bp, 19 predicted proteins | sample 3393891 | NCBI WGS metagenome assembly VAOX01 (sample SAMN08290429, study PRJNA428436) | hydrothermal vent metagenome | isolation source: Deep-sea hydrothermal vent chimney | place: Indian Ocean: Southwest Indian Ridge | depth 2822 m m | reverse complement strand
TGCAGGGAGAGCTTGCGGGTTGCCACCGTCCTCTTGCCAAGACAATTGTCTTCCATGATGGCATTTGCGTAGTCCTCGCGGGACGCATCGCCCGGAACCGCTTCCAGAAGATGCGATAGCTCGTCGAGCATGATCGTCCGACTGGTGTGGGTACCCCGATCACCCGAACGGAATCCCCAGACCAAGGCTTGGTTTGGCGGAAGACCGGCAATCCCGGCTTCGAAATTCAGGTTGAATATTATGCCCATGATGGGACACTATAGAGCAATTGGAAAATATGTAAAGTTTCGCCGGCTTGTTTGCCGGCGAAATCATCTGTATTTGTTGAACCAGCTTTCGTCAACCATTAATCAATGGGTTAGATCATATCTGGGACATTCCTCCCCTTTCTATGGGGGAACGGCCAATGCACAGACACCGGTAAATGTGGGTTCCGTGGTGTAGCCAGACGTTGCATCTGTGGGGCCTTATCTCTATGCTTAATAGGACAAATTTAAAGATTTGGATCAAGTTGAACGGGTATTACCATGAACAAAGCGTTAACTAGGGTCGGCCAGATGACAGTGGCTGCAGGGGGGATGGTTCTGTGTCTTATGCGGGACCTGCTCGCCTCCTCACAGGACGAAGGCGATTCCAACGGTCGCCAGCTTCATGACGCAGACCTGGTCGGCGAGTACAACCACCGCACTGGACGCTTGGACGCCGGGAACGATCCCTACGGCTGGTACGACGAAGACTGACTGTAGCCATCGCTAGCGGCGAAGACCCCGGCTTGCTGCTGCCTTGCCAATCGCTCCGCCCTGTCGACCAGCATCCTCCCCCGGGCGAGCCAGCGGCGCCGTCGCGTTGTTGATTGATCTCCCGACTTGCACTCCCGCCCAGGCCATCATCCCGCTCCATAGCAATGGCAGCCCCAGATAGAGGCTCGTCGTAATCATGTTGAGCATCATCCGTTTAATGTCGTGCTCGCCGGGGTTGGCGAAGGTCTGCAGGAAGGTATTGACGTCCGGGTACATGGACATGATGAGGTTCTGATCCACCCATAGCGCCAGGTACCAGAGCACGCTCCAGAATTTGACGGTGAAGATAGCCATGGCGCCAACCACCATCATGGAGATCGAATAACGCGATAGCACTACAACCATGGGAAGTAAGGCATAGATGCCGAGCAGGAGCACGGCTGCATCATGGGAAGTGCCTGCAGAACCGCGGCCATGGTTACCGAAAACATGGCTGAGGCGGTTACCACGCCGCCTGCGGCCAGACCACCTTTCACGAAATTCTCGGCGGTGCTCAGCAGTCCCGTGCTACCGGAATTATTTGCCACGAGGTCATTGTTCGACCAGCTCGGTGGGGAGTTGGTGAGTACGATCCGGGCGACGCCATCATTCTGCTTCTCGCTGGCCAGCGCCGGTGCAATGGCGACGACAAGGCCGGAAAATCCGGCGGATGTCGCATCAGCCTCGTTAATCAGCTTTTCTCTTAGGCCAATCGAACCGTCTTCCCACCATTGTTTGCAGTAGGGCTTGCCCCAAGTAGGCGGTGCAGTTGGGTCATATTCAGTATCGCGCGCTGCATTGTAGGACCAGCCCGAGACCTGCATGGCCGGTCGGGGGGTGTCGTAGTAACCGGGCGTGTCGCGATAGACATGCGCCCCCATCCAGTCTGGATCATCCGGCCCGTAGGTGCCCAACAGGGCGTTGACCGCAGACGTTGCCGGTCGCTCGGCCTGGTATTTCGAGCGCGCCGGGATGTAGCACTGGCTGAAGAAATCACTGACCTCCTGACGGAGCCGTGGATCGGCAATGGTGGCCAACCGCGCCTGCTGTTCGTAGATGCGCATGTCCGCCGCACTCGGAAGGCCTTCAACCACTGCATGATTGAATCTGGAAGTCATCGAGAGTACGGCATACCACCACACCGGGATATTCACCGTTGCCGGCGAACCCGTAAAGCCTGTCGTGCCGTAGGTACTCTAGGGTGCGGCGACCGTCGCCGTAGCGGGTGTGGGATCGATCAAGGTTGGCGGCGGTATGTAACTGAGCGTACCGGAGTTCAATGGTGTCAACGCGGCCGGTTGCCCGGCTAGGACCACCACTAATAACGCGATGAAAAGCTCCAGCTCCATGCGGCGCAGCGAAAGCCCGGTGACAGTACCAAACTCGCCTCCCTCGGCGGGTTCACGCCAATTATCGATCAGAATGCCGTAGCCTGTGCCCCATCAATCCGTCCCCAGCGATGAAAATTGTTTGTGACGAATGGCCAGCTCACAGCAATCAGGGCACTCAGAAACAGTCGGATTCCGGTAAAGACAGGCTTCATGGCATCGACCCGCACCTGAATCTCGTTGACCGAGGACGTTTCGAGCGAATACCAGAGAATGCCACCCGCAAGCGATGTCAAAGCAAACGCCACTAGTGTGAGCAGAAAGAAACCGCACCGCTGACAAACACTTATAGGGACGCCAGAGGTCCCAAACATAATCGCCCGCGCTGTCGATAGCGACGGGTAGAAGATTAGCGAACTTCATTCGCATGCAGGGTGATTATAGTGTAACCACCCTCATGTGAGACCTCACAGATATGATTGCCTTCATATTTTATCGTGCGTGATATTTTCTGCGGCCAACCCAATCAAAATATCTATTTTTCACGTACGGTAACTTTTAGTTGCTTTAGCCTAAATGAAGTGCTATTTCTTACCGTACGGTATATTTCATGGGCTTAGCCATGACGAAAACTGATATTTCTTACGGAGTGATCCAGACGACCAAAGAACTCGGTCGGCTGGCACGCAGCCACCGTAAAAGCAGGCAGCTGACACTCGAAACAGTCTCCGGGCTCGGTAATCTGAGCGCGCGCTTTCTGTCCGAGTTCGAACGCGGCAAAGAGACTGCCGAGATCGGCAAGGTTCTGAAGGCATTGCGGACCCTGGGATTGGAGATCGTGATCCAGCCACGCGGAGGCGGTTCCCACCCCACAAAAAGCACAGCTGAAAAACCGTGATCGATCCGGATGCCCTCAATGTGTGGAACGAGCAACGCCTGGTGGGCTACCTGTGGCGAAATCGGATCGGCTACATCGGTTTTCGTTATGATCCCGCGTGGATCACCACCGGCGGCTTCGCCGTCTCATGCACCCTGCCACTAACCACCGATGACTTCGTGCCGGAAGACGGTGTCGCACACCGCTTCTTTGCCAACCTGCTACCAGAAGGCGGTGTCCGCGATCATATCGTTCGTGATCTGAAAATCCCGAATACCGACTTCGACTTGTTGCGCGCCATCGGTGGCGAGTGTGCTGGTGCGCTGTCGATCTTTCCGGTGGAACAGGCTCCTTCTGCTGAACGCAATTACCACCTCATCTCGGATGACGAACTGGCCAACCTGATAGCCCAGCGCGGCCAGATCTATGCGGGCGGGTTGGCGGACGAACGCCCCCGTCTGTCCCTGGCCGGTGCGCAGGACAAATGTCCGGTGCTGGTGCGGGATGACGCGTATTTTCTCCCACAGAAAGAGGCGCCTTCCAGCCATATCCTGAAGTTCGAGTTGCCGGACTATCGTAATCTGCCAGCCTATGAAACCTTCACCACCCATCTCGCCAGCTCAATTGGCTTACCGGTGGTTAACATCGAGCTGCGCACCTTTGAAAGAAAAAGCTATGCACTGATAGTACGCTATGATCGCGTGTTGGATGTGCAGGGCGAAGTACAACGCCTGCATCAGGAAGATTTCTGCCAGGCCCTGGGATACGGACATGAAAAAAAATATCAGGACTCCGGTGGCCCGTCCTTCGCACAGTGCTACCGCTTGCTACGGGACACCTCCAGCGATCCAGCGATCGATACGCAACATCTATTGCGCTGGCAGATCTTCAATGTGCTGGCGGGAAACTCGGATGGCCATGCCAAGAATCTTTCTCTGCTGCATCTGTTCAATGGCGAGATCCGGCTGGCCCCTTTTTATGATCTGATCTGTACACGCGCCATTGAGCGAATCGACTACCATCTCGCTTTCGACGTCGGTGGCGAGCGGGATCCTGGCGTGATTACAAAGGCACACTGGGATATACTTGCCAAACAGTGCGATGTCAGGCCGCGATTTCTCGGCAAGCTCGTGGAAGAGACTGCAACCCTGTTAGTGGAGAATGTGGTGTCGGCAAAAGAGGCCTTAGAGACACAATTCGGCCCTTATCCTGCACTGCAACGCATCGAACAAATCGTGCGCAAGCAATGTTGCCGTACCACCAAAATATAATAGCTGAAACTTCAGTGCCGCCCTGGTTTATAGACAAGTGCAACAACATTTCTCAACCATAATTAATAACCGTGACTGTTAAGAGAATGCCACTTTAACCCAAGTGGCCAGAGGCAGGGTGCCGGTGGAAGCCAGCGCATTCAATCCTCGTCAGGCAGGAGGATGGTAATCACCGGTTCACCGGAATCACCAGGCCCGACGATCAACCGTAATGTCGTCAGCTCCGCTTCCATCGACTGCCCATCACGTGGCACCCGATAGAGCGCCTGGATACATGTGCTCAAAAAAGCAGGCGTGAGATATCACAATCCCTATCAAACCCGTCACACATACGTTTCCACGCTTTTATCCGCTGGCGAAAACCAATGGTGGGTGGCAGAACAAATGGGGCATGAAACGATGGAAATGATCATGTGTCATTACAGCAAGTGAATACCCGACCAAAGTAAAAAATCGGGATACCAGCCCACCAATGATTGGGGACAGGCCTGGAAAGAAAACTGCCCGGAGACTGCACACGGCGATTAAAGAAATGGATTTTGTGCTTAATTTACATAAAGTTATAATACTTTTGATACGGATTCGTATTCCTGCCGCCCACTTTAAAAGCCGTCCCAGGATGGCTCTTTTATTTTTTAAAATCAGCAGATTACTTTAATATTTACGGCTTATTACAGGCCAATCGAACACCTGCTTGCCCACGCGGTGCACACCCCTAACGGACGCGCCTATAATCGCACGACACATTTCCACGAACGCCGGAAGATGATGCAGGAGTGGACGGACTACCTCGGCAAACTAAAAACTGGCGCGGAGATTATCCCTACCTCACTACCACACCAGATCATCCGGTACCTTGTACTGCGCGTAGGGATCGTCTTGCGCCAGTGCGGCCTCGCCATCCGGTCGCTGCATCACGCAGCCCGGATCGCGGGCACGGATCTTCTCCGCCACTGCGGTCGGCACCAGTTCATAGCGGTCCGCGTCGCGCACGATCACTATGCTGCCACGGGCGAGCAGCGCACGCTGGCCCGGGGTCACGTGCAGGGTTTGCAGCAGTTTCCCGTCCGTGAAGTGGTAGGCCTCCTCCGCGCCCTCGCGCGATGCGCGATGTTGCGCGATGAGCTGGCGAATCTGCGCCACCACCGCCTTGCGCTCGGCCGTGGCTTTGCGTTCCTGGTTCAGCACCCGGTCACGCTCTGTCTTCTCCGCTAGGGCCCGTCGGGTGGCCTGTGCGCTTTCGCTGAGCATCTCGCGTTGGCCCTTTTTTCCCTTGGGCTGCCTCTTCGGCGGGTGCTTGCTCGCCTTGGCCCTCTTCGCCTGTTTTGCGTCCGCCAGTCCCGCCTGGAGGAGTTGATCCTGTAGTGAGTTTGCCATGAAGGGCACCTGCTGTTGTCGATTAATCCAGTGCGGCAAGTCTACTGCAGAACCGCATTCTGCGGTGACGAAATGGGACACGATGTCATCATGCTGCCCTTTCGCCGCCAAAGCCGGTACAATCACGGCCTTTTATTGGCGCCCCCAGCCCGTGGGGCACCCCCGACCTTTGGAACACCCCCTGTGATCTCCACCGCGAATACCACCATGCAGTTTGGCGCCAAACCGCTGTTCGAAAACGTCTCCGTCAAATTCGGCAACGGCAATCGTTACGGCCTGATCGGTGCCAACGGCAGCGGCAAGTCCACCTATTTGAAGATCCTCGGCGGTGACATCGAGTCCTCCTCCGGGCAGGTCATGCTGGTGCCTCATGCCCGCCTGGGCAAACTGCGCCAGGACCAGTTCGCCTACGAGGACCGATGTGTGCTCGATGTGGTCATCATGGGTCATAGCGAACTGTGGGAGGCCAAGGTCGAGCGCGACCGCCTCTATAGCCTCACGGAAATGAGTGACGAAGATGGCCTGGCTGTCGCCGAGGTGGAAATGCACTTCGCCGAGATGAACGGCTACACCGCCGAGTCCCGTGCCGGTGACCTGTTGCTCGGTTTGGGCATTCCCCTCGAACAACACGCAGGGCCGATGAGCGCCGTGGCCCCCGGCTGGAAACTGCGCGTGCTTCTTGCCCAAGCCCTGTTCTCCGACCCCGATGTACTCCTGCTCGACGAACCCACCAACCACCTGGACATCGACACTATCCGCTGGCTCGAAGGCGTACTCAACGCACGCAGCAGCACCATGATCATCATCTCCCATGATCGCCACTTCCTCAACAGCGTCTGTACTCACATCGCCGACCTCGACTACGGCGAACTACGCCTGTACCCCGGCAACTACGACGACTATATGCTCGCCTCCACCCAAGTGCGCGAACAATTACAGGCCGGCAACGTCAGGAAAAAGGCCCAGATTGCCGAACTGCAAGCCTTCGTCAGCCGCTTCTCCGCCAACGCATCCAAGGCCCGTCAAGCCACGTCGCGTGCGCGCCAGATCGAAAAGATCGAGCTCACCGAGATCACCCCCTCCAGCCGTATCAGTCCGTACCTCGTCTTCCAGCAAAGCAAAAAACTGCACCGCCAGGCAGTCACCGTGTTTGGTCTCACCCGGGGCTACAACGACACCCCGTTGTTTGCTGATCTCGACCTACAGATCGAGGCCGGCGAGCGCATCGCCATCATCGGTCCTAATGGTATCGGCAAGACCACGTTGCTGCGCTGTCTGAGCGGTGAACTCACGCCCGATGCTGGCGAGATAAAATGGACCGATGCCGCCGCCCTCGGCTACTACGCACAGGACCACACTCACGACTTTGCCACTGACACCACGCTCTATGACTGGATGGCGCAGTGGACCAAGGACGGCGAACAGGCCATCCGCGGCGCACTCGGGCGCATGTTGTTTTCCAATAACGAGATACTGAAGTCGGTAAGGGTCCTCTCCGGCGGCGAACAGGCCCGCATGCTCTTCGGCAAACTTGCCCTCCTGCAACCCAATGTGTTGCTGTTGGACGAACCCACAAACCACCTCGACATGGAATCCATCGAAGCCCTCAACCTCGCCCTGGAAAACTACCCTGGCACCCTCATCTTCGTCAGCCACGACCGCGAATTTGTCTCATCGCTGGCCACCCGCATCATCGACATGAGCGCTGACGGCATCAGCGACTTCAGCGGCAACTACGAGGATTACCTGCAGTCAAAGGGTGTGGACTGATCTTGTCAAATGCCACGGCACGCACGGGGTGACCTTATTTCCGGTACTGTGGGTCAGGCAAACCCTGTAGGCAGTACCGTTTGTATTTCTTACCGCTGCCGCAAGGACAGGGGGGCATTGCGCCCCACGCGTGGCACGCTCTATTACCGCACCACCCCATCGCTACATCACCCGGCGGGAAAACCAGATCACATGGCGCGCGCCCTTCGTACCGTGGGCGTGCACCCGCACCTCTTCCACCTCAAAACCCACCTTGTGCAGGCGTCGCAGAAAATCCGCTGCCGGCCCCGCTGACCACACCGCCAATACACCCTGCGGGCGTAATGCGGCATAGGCCGCACTCAGTCCGTTCATGCCGTACAGGGCATCGTTTTCCTTGCGTGTGAGTCCCTCGGGGCCATTGTCCACATCGAGCAAAATCGCATCATAGGTGCACTGCCCGGCCTTGATGAGTAACGCCACGTCCCCTTCCCGCATCGTGACGCGCGGGTCATCAAGCGCATGGCCGTTCAATGCACCCAGCGGTCCCTGGTTCCACGCGATCACCGCGGGCACCAGCTCGGCCACCACCACCTCAGCCTGCTCACCCACGCAGCGCAATGCGGCCGCCAGGGTAAACCCCATGCCCAGGCCACCAATGAGCAGTCGCGAGATCGGACAACCCAGCAGTCGTGCACAGGTCAGCTCGGCCAACGCGTCCTCGGAGCTGTGCCTGTGGCTGTTCATCAGCTCGCCCCGACCAACAATCATCATCGAGAAGGTCTCGCCGCGCCGGTACAGGCACAGCTCCCCACCGTTGCCCGGCACCGGTGCGCTATCAATGAGAAGATTGGGGATCACTGGGGTCCGCATCCAGACGCTGCAAATACAATGCTTCCACCTTCGCTCTCGCCCAGGGCGTTTTGCGCAAGAACTTCAGACTCGATTTGATACTGGGCTCATGCGTGAAACAGCGTATTTTGATGGTGCGCCCCAACGCATCCCAACCATAACGCGCCAGCAGATGGTTGAGGATCTTCTCCAGGGTCATGCCATGCAGGGGATCGTTCACCGGGGAACCCTTCATGTGCTACCTCACGATGTCTTGCTGAATTATGGCTTCGGCTGAAAACTACCTCAGAGATCCGCCGAGTAATTTGATCCGAATCACATCCCAACGCTATCCCGTTTATCTCTGGACACACCTTCGACGAGTTAATCCGCAATTTCCTAGTGCTTCAAACGATATCCCGTTCTGAACATCCACCACACAATGAGCAGGCACAGAGCCAGAAACCCCGATACCACGGCCAGGCTCACTCCCACACTCACATCAGCCACCTCAAAAAAGCTCCAACGAAACCCGCTGATCAGGTACACCACCGGGTTGAACAAACTGATGGTCTGCCAGGCGGGCGGCAACATGTTCACCGAATAGAAACTGCCGCCGAGAAACACCAACGGCGTGATCACCAACATCGGGATGAGTTGCAGTTTTTCAAAATTGGTTGCCCACAAACCGATAATGAAACCGAACAAACTGAACGAAATACAGGTCAACACCAAAAAAACCATCATCCATAGCGGATGGGCGACGTGTAATGGCACGAAAAATCCTGCCGTAACCAGGATAACCAGCCCGATGATGAACGACTTGGTCGCCGCCGCCCCCACGTAGCCAATCAGAATTTCAACAAAAGAAATCGGTGCGGACAGGAGTTCATAGATAGTGCCGGTGAACTTGGGAAAGAAGATACCGAAAGACGCATTGGCGATACTCTGTGTCAACAGCGCCAGCATTATCAGGCCAGGGACGATAAAAGACCCGTAAGGTACGCCATCAACGCTCTTTATGCGTGAACCGATGGCTGACCCGAACACCACGAAGTACAGCGCAGTGGAAATGACCGGTGAGGCAAAACTCTGCGCGATAGTTTCAAAAGCACGCATCATTTCATATTTGTAAATAACCCGAATCGCATAGAAATTCATGCTGTGGCCTTCACCAGATTGACAAAGATTTCTTCCAGTGAGGTCTTCGTGGTATTCACGTCCTTGATAGACAGACCGGCCTCCCGAATAGCCAGCAACAGGCCATCGATACCCGTGCTCGATTTATGCGGGTCATACGTGTAGGTCAACCGGCAACCATCCATCGACAACTCCAGCGCCCAGCGGGCCAGCACATCCGGCACGTCCGACAGGACGGCTTCCAGTTCAATCAGTAATTGCCGCTTGCCCAGCTTGTGCATCAAGGCACGCTTGTCGTCAACCAACAACAATTCCCCCTGATTGATAACCCCCACGCGGCCCGCAATCGCCTCAGCCTCTTCGATGTAGTGCGTTGTGAGGATAATCGTCACCCCCGCCTCCTGTAACCGTCGCACCAGCGCCCACATATCCTTGCGCAAGGTCACATCAACGCCTGCCGTCGGTTCATCCAGAAACAACACCCGGGGTTCGTGCGCCAGTGCTTTGCCGATCAGCACCCGCCGCTTCATGCCGCCCGACAGAGTCATAAGCATGCTGTCTTTCTTCTCCCACAGCGACAGATCCTTCAACACCTGCTCCAGATACTGCCGATCCGGCTTTTTACCAAACAGCCCGCGACTGAAACACAAGGTGTTCCACACGGTATCAAAGGCGCCGAGCGTCAGCTCCTGCGGCACCAGGCCGATCAGAGTGCGTGTGGTGCGATAATCAGATACGATGTCATGGCCATCGACCGTAACTGTACCTGTGCTGGCATTCACAATCCCACAGATAATCGAGATGAGCGTGGTCTTGCCCGCCCCGTTGGGGCCGAGCAAGGCGAGGATCTCACCGGGCTGAATAGTCAGACTCACATTTTTCAGCGCCTGGTAACCATCGGCATAGGTCTTGGAAAGGTTCGAGATGGCGACGATGGGAGGCATTGAACGATCTCTGGGTACAGGTCATACACCATTTCGCGGGGTGAATACGCCGCGTGGCTTGCCCCGCTATACTACAGAAGTGAAAGGCGAATAGACACATTCATCCTTGGCGAAAGCCAGCAACACATAGCGCTTCGGATCTTGCCTCGCCGCAGCGGGCACCGGCTTGTACAAGGAGGGAAGACCCGCCACGTACCGCAGCAGCATTCATCGCCAGATAATCATCTATCTTGTTGAAAGACCAAGGCTTATAACCAAAATCCATGAGCTTGAGTAAAACCACCGTGGCCCGAGGTTCGGAATTCATCACAGCCAGGAACGACAGGAGAAAACACGAGTCAGAAGCATCACCGCAAGGTGGCTCCTATCATGACCATGGAGGTCCAACCCGGAATTCATTCCTGCATAAATCTCGCGAGTCCGGCTTTCCATTCATCCACGAACAACTCTATCGATTCGATGAAATCCGGATCGGGATCGCGCCGATTGATGGTGCAGTGGATCAAAGTCTGCTCCGGGTGTGGCGCAAGACCGCTTGTCACCGTCCATGCCAGAGCATTGGGGCAGTTCGCCAGGCTGAAACGCACCCCGCCCTCGATACATTCCCGGTGTACCTGGAAACTGCCCCACAGGCAATATATTTCACCTGCCTCGCCGTCTTCACTGAGCACTTCGCCAATCTCGCTACAAAAACGCGGCAGGTTGGCAATGGTCAGATTCTGTTGCAGACGCTCCACATCGCAGCTCATGTGCACTTCACGAAAAAACTCCATCTGTCATCCAAACCTGTATTCGTAATCTATCCGCCACTGAAATAATCCGTATCCAACTGTTTCACCTCGAATACGTCTTTACATGCACCACTGGAAAACTCCGAAGTGGTGATAAACATGCCTTTTCTGGCACGGTTTCGCGCAAACGAGCCGATGAATCTGTCTGTCTCGATGCGGTGGACGGTATTTTGCCACCTTTTGGCCTGCGAGTAGCTCGTATCCAATGACGCTGTGTTGCCGCGACAATTGGCGTAGCCCTATTCAGCAACCAAACTCTTTCCTGGCGCAGCCTTGAGCACCCTAGCCCGTCTGCTCGGATGTGGCCAAATCCGATGTGCCCGGTTTCGACCTGTTCGCTGCCGGTATGCCCGCTTCGGCCACATCATGAAATTGCAGTGCCGCGAGTCGGGCATAGAGTCCGTTCTCGGCAACCAACTCGTCGTGGCGCCCGCTGGCAACGATGCGCCCACCCTCCATGACCAGGATGCGATCGACCTTGCGCACGGTGGCAAGACGGTGGGCGATGATGAGGGTGGTGCGTGATTGCATGAGGCGTTCCAGCGCGGCCTGGACCAGACGTTCACTCTCGGCGTCAAGGGCGCTGGTGGCCTCATCGAGCAGCAGCACGGCGGGGTCGCGCAAGATGGCACGGGCTATGGCAATGCGTTGGCGCTCTCCGCCGGAGAGGCGGATGCCACGTTCACCGAGGAAGGTGTTGAAGCCCTGCGGTAGCTGGTCGAGGAATTCTGCCGCATGGGCGGCCTCGGCCGCGCGGCGTACGTCGGCATCACTCACATCGGGAAAACCGTAGCGGATGTTCTCCCAGGCATCGGCACCGAAGATGACCGGGGCTTGGGGCACGAGCGCCATGCGCTGGCGCAGTGCGCTGGGGTCAACCTGGCGGATATCGACCCCGTCGAAACGGATCACACCGGCGGCGGGATCATAGAATCGCAACAACAGTTGCAACACCGTGGACTTCCCGGCCCCTGACGGGCCAACCAACGCAACCTTCTGACCGGAGTGCAGGCGCAGTGACAGCTGGTTGAGTGCGGGAATGTCGGGTTGCGCGGGGTAGCTGAAGGTGACAGCACTGAGCTGCACCTCGCCACGCGCCGGTACGGGCAGGGCGACGGGTGCGACCGGTGGGGAGATGGCGGGTCGGGTGTTGAGTAGTTCGAGCAGGCGTTCGGTGGCGCCGGCGGCACGCAGCAGGTTGCCAGCCACCTCACTCAGTGCGCCGACCGAGCTGGCGACCAGCAGAGCATAGAACACGAACGCCGAGAGCTGTCCGCCGCTGATGCGCCCTGCCAGGACGTCGTAGCCCCCCACCCACAACACGATGCTGACAGCGACGAAGGTGAACAGCATCACCGTGGCCGTGAGCAGGGCACTGATCCGGGTGCGACGGATAGCAGCCTCAAAGGCGGCCTCGACCTGGACACCATAGCGCTGGTGGTCGATGTGCTCGTGACAAAATGCCTGCACGGTGCGAATGCCGTAGAGCACTTCATCGACGAAGGCACCGATGTCAGCGATCCGGTCCTGACTGCTGCGCGACAGGCGGCGCACCCGGTGCCCAAGCAGCCACAGGGGGATCACCGTCAGCGGCACACCGAGCAGGACCAGCAAGGCCAGCTTGCCACTGGTGAGGGTCATCATCACCAAGCCACCGCTGATGAGCAGGACGTTGCGCACCGCGATCGCCAGCGTGGAGCCGACCACGACCTGCAATAGCGAGGTATCTGTGGTCAGGCGCGAGATGACCTCGCCGGTGCGCGTCACCTCGAAGAAGGCCGGGTCAAGTTTGAGCACCTGGGCGAACACCGCCTTGCGGATATCGGCCACCACCCGCTCACCAATCCAGGTGACGAGATAGACACGTGCCGCCACGGACACGGCCATTACTGTGACCACGATAAGGAACAGCCCCAGCGCCTTGTTCAACTCAGCGCTGGAACCACTGCTCAGGCCGTGGTCAACGACCTGCTGCAGGACCACGCCGAAACCCAGTACGGTGCCGGCTGCAATCAGCAGCGCAAGTCCCGCCCCCAGCACTGCGCGGCGGTAGGGGCGCATGAAGGTGAATAGCTGCTTCAGCACGCGCAGATCACGGCTAGCGGGGCGTTGTTCTGCCAGGGGGCTGCGTGTATTTCTAGACATATCGCTCGCCGTCAGGTGCGCCGGGGGTTGCTGGCGGGTTTTGAGTTTATCGCCTCAGGGAACCGTGTGTGGGTCATATTCTCGTTTGTGTCGAATTATGAGAGCGGGTGTCCCCTCGTGCTCAGAGCCTGTGCATGCGTATAAAAGGTATTCTATACCTTGAGAAACATCTTGCCGAATAGGCATAAAAATAAATATACATCAATGTGTTAAATCTCGAACAGCAATGCTTATATTCTGCCCCCAGTCCCCAACACATCACACCAGCTATGAGATCGAGACCAAATGACCGCGTGATCGGAGCCAGCACACTTATTTGCCGATTGACACGACAGCGGTGAACCCGTGTATTACACTTCAAATTCGGCTGGGTTCGGACGCCAGTGACGGGTTAGGCCCCGTGTACGCGCCCGTTTTTAACAATGATAACGACATCATCAAAAACCAGGAGACGTATCATGTTCAAAAAATCAGCCTTGGCAGTCGCCCTGACCTGCGGTGCGCTGTTGGCAGCTCCCCTTGCGCAAGCACAGACTCTGACCATCGGTTTTACCACGTCGCAGACCGGTAAACTCAACGCCGACTCCAAACCTCAGTTGCTCGGTTTCGAATTATGGCGCGATCAGGTCAATGCCGCCGGCGGCATCAAGGTGGGCAGCAAACACTACAAGATCGCGCTCAAGTACTACGATGACCAGTCCTCCGCCGGACGCGTGCAGCAACTCTACAGCCGCCTGATCTTGCGCGACAATGCCAACTTCCTGTTCAGCCCCTACTCCTCCGGCCTCACCGCCACTGCGGCCGTGGTCTCCGAGCAGTTTGGCAAGATCATGATCACCACGGGTGCGGCCGAGGGCAAGACCTACAGGCTCGGCAATAAGCATCTGTTCCAGATATACACTCCGGCGGACAAATACCTCAAGAGCGCGCTGGATGTCATCAAGGCCAAGGCACCCAAGGCAAAAATCGCGCTGGTCTACTCCAACAACGGCTTCTCTACCGCCGTCGCCAAGGGCGCGCTGGCCAATGCCAAGCGCATGGGCCTGCATATCGTGTTCAATGAGTCCTACGCCTCAGATACCACCGACTTTGGGCCGATCATCAACAAGATCGTTGCCTCCGGCGCCACCGTGCTGATTGGCGGTGGACACTATGCCGACGGTACCACCCTGGCGCGCCAGCTCTACGACAAAAAGGTCGGCCTGCGCTTCATCTCCTTACTGGTCGCCCCGGACATCGCCAAATTTGCTACCCTGGGCAAGGCCGCGATGGGCGTCACCGTGCCCTCGCAGTGGGAACACTCGGTCGGCTACAAGCCTGACTTCGGACCCAGCCCAAGCGCCTTCACCAAGGCCTTCGAGGCCAAGTACGCCAACCAGCCCGGCTACCACGCCGCCGGTGGCTACGCTGCAGGTCTGGTGCTGCAACACGCCATCGAGAAAGCCGGATCGATTAAAACCACAGCCGTGACCAAGGCACTCAATGCTATGAATGCCATGACCTTCTACGGCCGCATCCACTTCGCCACCCGTGCCAGTGACCACGGGCTGCAGATTGGCCATGACATGGTGCTTGCGCAGTGGCAACAGGGTGCCAACGGCAAGCTAGTCAGTCAGGTAGTCTGGCCCGCAGCCGCGCAGACTGCGCCCATCCTCTATCCGCTGAAGAAGTTCGCGCACTGACAGGCGCCTCTGCCCCGGGCCACTCAGGTGGTCCGGGGCCCATTCAGGGTATTCCACACATGTATGACCTCGTTGCCTCACTGGCCAGCGGCGTGTTGGTCGGGGCCATCTACGGTCTGGCCGCCATCGGCCTGAGTCTCATCTTCGGCGTCATGAAGGTGATCAACCTGACTCACGGCGCCATGATCGCCCTGGGCATGTTCGCCCTCTATTTTCTGGTCTCTGTGGCCGGCTTCAACCCCTACCTTTCTTTATTGCCAATCGTCGCTGGCGGCTTCGTGGTCGGCGTGATGGTGTACTGGATTGCGATCAACCGCGTCATTGGCAGCTCCGACCTGATGAGCCTGCTGGCAACCTTCGCCGTGAACATGATTATTATTGGCGTCGGTACCGCGCTGTGGACCACCAGTCCCTATAACGTCGACTTCAACCTGCCAGGTATCAGCTGGCACGGCTACACCATACCCGGCACACAGATCGTCGCTGCTGCACTGGCCATCGTCATCGCCGCGCTGCTCTACGCCTTTCTCTATCACACGCGCACCGGTAAGGCCGTGCGCGCGGTGGCCAGCAATCGCCAGGCCGCTGAACTCATGGGTATTCCCACACGTCGCATCCTGGCCATCGCCTTCGGTCTGGGCATTGCTGTGGCGGGCGCGGCCGGTGCGTTGATTGCCACACTGTTTCCGTTCACCATCCTCTCCGGTGGCAACTACGAGTTGAAAAGCTTCGTGGTCACCGTGCTCGGTGGTCTTGGCAATCCTGCCGGTGCACTCGCGGGTGGTATCCTGCTGGGACTCATCGAGGGCGGCGTGGCACCCTTCGTCGACGTAAGTTGGACACCGGTGATTGAGTTCACCCTGTTCGTGCTCATCCTGATAGTCTTCCCCAACGGGCTGTTTCGCATCGGGAAGAAACACTGATGTACAAACGGGCGTTTTTCTGGATTGTACTCGCTGCCACCGCGGCCTTTGCACTGCTACCCGGTGTGAGTGGCAACGTCGGCATGCGCGAGAGTCTGCTGCTCGGCGCGGTCTACATCGTACTCGCCTCCAACCTCAACCTGATGATCGGCTACACCGGTTATGTCAACTTCGGTAACATCGCCTTTTTCGGCCTGGGTGGCTACATCGGCATGTATCTGATCACCGTGCTGAAATGGTCGGTGTGGAGCGCAAGCCTGAGCGCTGGTTTGGCAGTAAGTCTGCTCGCGTTGCTGCTCGGTCTGGGCATCCTGCGCCTGCGTGGTGCCTACTTTGCGCTGGCCACCATCGGCGTCAACGAGGCCGTCAAGGCATTGGTGTCAAACTTTGCCCCCTTCGGGGGCGCCAGCGGCATGTACCTGTCGTTCAGCAGTTTCACGCCGCTCGGTGGTCCACGCCACGCACTATGGATAATCTACTTCGCCATCGTTGTGCTCATGGGTGCCTCATTGTTGCTCAGTTTGGCGATCAAAAATTCCAAGTTTGGCCTTGGCCTGTTCGCCATTCGTGAGGATGAGGACGCCGCCATCGTACTGGGCGTACGTGCACCCTGGTACAAGAGTGCCATCTTCGCCATTTCGGCCTTTATTCCCGCCATGGTAGGCACACTGTATTTCTTCAAAAACGGCGTCATCCTGCCCGATCAGGCCTTTGATCTAACGCTGTCGATCGAGGCCATCGTCATGCTCATGCTCGGCGGTCAGGGTACAGTCTTCGGCGCCGCGTTCGGTGCCTTCGTCTACGAACAGTTCCGCGGTTTCCTGCTGGTATCACCGATCTTCTCCCAGTTCCAGCTGGTGGTCGCCGGTGTCTTGTTGCTCACCATCGTGCTGTTCCTGCCGAGTGGCTTCATGGGTTGGGTCTATCGCAAGCTGCCACGATTGCGCAAGGTGCTGGAGTGAGTGAGATACTCAAGGTCACGGGTGTCGGCAAGCACTTCGGTGGCGTGCGCGCCGTACATAATGTGCATTTTCACATTGCGGAAGGCGAGATATTCGGCCTGATAGGCCCCAACGGCGCGGGTAAGACCACGTTATTTAACCTTATCAACGGCGTCATTCGACCGGACGAGGGTCGGATCATCTTCCAGGGCCAAGACATCACCGGTCTGCCTCCTTACCGGGTGGTACGCCTGGGGCTGGCGCGCACGCACCAGATCGTCAAACCGCTCAACGACATGACGGTGCTGGAAAACGTCACCGTCGGCGCCTGCTTTGGCGCCTCCAACCTGTCTCTGAAGGCCGCCCACCCATTCGCACACGATGTGCTGGAATTGGTCGACCTTAACGACAGTGCCGATCGGCTCGCCGGTGAACTCAACATCGCTGGCAAGAAACGCCTTGAAATCGCACGCGCCGTCGCGGCCCGGCCTACCCTGTTGCTGCTCGATGAGACACTGGCCGGGCTCAACCCCACTGAAATCGCACAGATGATCGCCGTCGTGCGCCGGTTACGCGACGAACACGCCATGGCCATCCTCATGATCGAACACCTCATGCAGGTCATCATGAGCCTGTCAGATCGGATCATGGTGCTCAACTTCGGTGAAATGTTGGCACTGGGCCAGCCCGAAGAAATCGCCAACGATGAGGTCGTCATCGAAGCCTATCTGGGTGATCCCGAACTCGCACACAAGATACTGGGGGCAACGTGAGCCGCGCTATACTGCAGCTCGAAGCACTGGAATCCGGCTATGGCGAAGTGCAGGTTCTGTGGGGTGTGAGCCTCGACGTTGCACTCCACCAGCTTACCACCGTGGTTGGTGCTAACGGCGCCGGCAAGACCACCACCCTGCGCACCGCCATCGGCAGTATCCGCACGTGGGGGGGACGCATCCTGTTCGAAGGCGAAGACGTCACGCGACTCTCAGCACACAATAAAGCCCGCCGTGGCCTGGTCCTCGTGCCGGAAGGCCGCCAATTGTTCGCTGACATGAGTGTGGAAGAAAATCTGGAGATGGGCGCCTTCTCACCACGGGCGCGCCACGATTACCGCAACAACCTCGAGCGCGTGTTTGACTACTTCCCACGTCTGGCCGAACGACGTCACCAGAAGGCTGGCACCTTCTCCGGTGGCGAGCAGCAAATGCTCGCCGTGGGTCGCGGGCTGATGGCCACCCCCAAGGTACTGATTATAGACGAACTCTCACTCGGGCTCTCGCCCCTGCTAACGCAGCAGCTTTTCACCACCCTGCGTGACCTCAAACAAGAAGGGCTAACTATTCTGTTGGTTGAACAAAACGTACACCTCGCCCTGGCACTGTCGGACTACGCCTACGTCCTCGCCGAGGGCCGGGTGGAAATCGAGGGCCCCTCCAGCGAAGTAGCGCAAAATCCAGACGTACGCAAGGCCTACCTGGGCATGTGACACATGCGGGAACAGTACCGCAAAGCCCATGGCATCCAGATCGGCCCTGCCACACACATCAAACCTGCACTTGTACGGTTCATAACTTTACCGAACACAAGATCAGACAGCAACACACCCCCCCTACAAGAAAAGAACCTGACCTTCCCGTCACGGCATCCACGACCACCAGCGGGTTCACACAGTATTTACTGGAACACCAAATTCTTATCAGTATGGGATGGCGGGGAATGTGCGTTGGATAACGTCTTCATCGATAGGCTATGGCGTAGTGTGACGTATGAAAACATCTATCTCACCGTCTTCCCGGCCATGGCGTGATGGCTATTCCATAGCCGATGTTCCAGTTACGTCGGCTATGGAATGTTACGATACGAGACTTAACCCCATTCATGCACTCCGGCCAGCGCCGGTCATTCCCACTCTATTGTAAATGAGCCATTTTTAACTTTCATTTTCAATGACTTATTTTTGCGGCAAATGACAATACCATGAAAAATACCATGTTCAGAAATTGTTGCCAATCGCCACTGAAAATCGCGGAAAAATGCAGCCACACGGCACCTAAGCAACCTTCCGGGCTTTGACTTCCAGGTGTATGCCTTCCTGCTCCTGCAGATAACCGATCACCGCAAACAGGTTACTCGCCTGGGGGTTCCCTTTCGGCCCGAACATGCGCATGAGACTCTTGCTCGATTTGTCGAAGACCCGGGACAGTTCCTCGAACCCGATCGTGGCGTTGATATAGTCGCGCAGCACCGCCTTGCCGGTATCGACATCACCGGCGAGCAGGCATTCGACCCCTTCTCGCAGCAGGGCCTTGCGAAACGCCGGATCCCGTTGGGCGCGTGCCCGAATGGTGTCCTTAAAATCTTTCGTCAGAGCCATCACTGCATCTCCGACCATAGCATAAGGACTTCTTCCCCACGCAATGAGGCACCCTCTAACCTCTGTCATTCGCTCCTAATGGTAGCATTCATGTTACCTTTTGTAATGCACAATTGAGCTCAGTAGCTCAGGTGGTGAGGCGACATCGTTCGCCGCCCCAATTAATAAGTGGAGCACAATGTGTTCAGGAAACCGTACCCACAAGCACCATCAGCAACAGCAACAGCAACAGATCATACTCAACAGCGCGCGCGCCCTGCTCATTCCAACATAATGAAGCGAACGCAGGGGGCTCGGAGTTATTGTCAAAAGTGGTGTTTAGTCGTTTGAATCAAGCGGCGTTCTGATCGACTTTTGTTACTTCAATTCCATCTTTAAATGTGATTCCGATTATCACCTTGGCCAAGTAATCGAAACCACGTAATCGTCTCCACTTCTTCTCGGCACACTGGCCGAGCTTGAACATCATATGCAGCATGCCATCACGGGACAGACAGCCTTTTGAGC
>VAOX01066205.1_pt1 | contig 19701 bp, 15 predicted proteins | sample 3393891 | NCBI WGS metagenome assembly VAOX01 (sample SAMN08290429, study PRJNA428436) | hydrothermal vent metagenome | isolation source: Deep-sea hydrothermal vent chimney | place: Indian Ocean: Southwest Indian Ridge | depth 2822 m m | reverse complement strand
TGCCGGGACGTGGAATAAGTATGAAGCTAGGACAAAATGACTTCACTTCAGGTCAAAACCAACATGATCTTTGCGAAAATGAGCATTGTTCGAGGTGTCCTAGAAAGGAGATTTTTAGAGATGCCCTAGAGGCATATTTAAATATGCTTGGCTTCCGTTCTGGTCGGTGATCGAGGGGGGCGTAAGTCGAGTGTAGTTGTTTCAACGGCGGAAGATACCTATCATGCCCGCCGCGATTCTAGACCAGCGTGAGTGATCCCCTATTCATCGCGTGGCGCGCGGCCCCTTCCACATCTTGGCCAGCCCAGTGCTATTATCATACGGAGACCTGTTTATTATTTGTCCTTTATCCGTGGAGCACTCGTGACTATGCAGTCCATCCCTATTCGCAATATGGCGCTGTTTTGCGATTTCGAGAATATCGCGCTGGGCGTGCGCGACGTCCAATATGCCAAGTTCGACATCAGCAAAGTGCTAGAACGCTTGCTGCTTAAGGGCAGCATTGTGGTGAAAAAAGCGTATTGTGATTGGGCGCGCTATAAAGAATTCAAGGCAGTGATGCACGAAGCGGCGTTTGAGTTAATCGAGATTCCCCACGTACGCCAGTCAGGTAAGAATTCTGCCGACATTCGCATGGTCGTGGACGCACTCGACCTGTGCTACACCAAGGCCCATGTAGACACTTTCGTCATTATTAGTGGTGATTCAGATTTTTCACCCCTGGTTAGCAAGCTACGCGAGAATAATAAAACGGTAATCGGTGTCGGTGTCAAAAGCTCCACCTCCGATTTATTGATGGGTAATTGCGACGAATTTATTTACTACGACGACCTCATTCGGGAAAAAGCAGAACAGGTTGAAAATCGTACACGCGCCAAGGCTAAGAAAAAGCCCACCGCAAAGAGCGCTGCGCCTAAGACACCTCCTTCAGAAGAAGACGACAACGCGCAAGAAGCGCTGGACCTGGTTATGGAAACGGTGGAGGCTTTGTTCGCCGAACGCAGTGAGGAAGAAAATATTTGGGGATCGATGGTCAAGCAGGCGTTAAGGCGGCGCAAGCCTGGATTTAATGAGCGGTCTTACGGTTTTCGTTCTTTCGGTAAGCTATTGGACGAGGCCGCCGCACGCAAGCTATTAGCACTGACGCACGACGAAAAATCTGGTGGTGTGATTATCCGCAACTTTAACCCGGATTATTAAGCGTGCATCAGATAAACAAAAGACCAAAGTCAACAGGAGCATATCGCGAGTAGAGGTCACGCACGGAATAACTCTGGAAAGGAAGCACCATGAATCCAGTGGACCACTGTAGCGTTCCGTTAGCCACCAAGGCCACACCAGTGAACTTGTCAGGGAAACCGACAATCAACACGGTATTTCAGCAAATTGGCCTGAATTGTCTAGCGCAATTAACAGCAAACCAGGACGGCGTGCTCTACAGAGAGGATAGCGAATATATCCATCAGATGCGTGTGGCGATTCGCCGCCTGCGTTCAGCATTGAATATATTCGCGGTCACGGTTCACAAACCTGTAACGACAGCGCTTTCCGCCAGGCTTGGCGCGCTTGGCAATAGCCTAGGGAATGCGCGTGACTGGGACGTTTTTGTTGAAGAAATGCTACCTGCGGTGGCATCGAACGATGCCGATGCGTTCACTACGCTGCGCCGTCAGGCACTAGCGCAGCGGGATCAAGCACGGCTTGCGGCGCGCGCAGCGGTACGTTCAACGCATTACCGGATATTAGTTGCCACACTGCGCGCCTGGTTTGGCCGTGCTGGGTGGCGCGGAAAAGTAGCCACGGCGCAAGCGGCGGCGCTCGATCGATCGATTATCCCTTTCGCCCGACAACAGCTTGACCGCCGCTATCGGTGTCTACGACAGCAAGGCAAACATTTGACGAGGCAATCACCGGCAAAACGCCATGCTGCGCGCATCGCGGCCAAAAAGCTGCGTTATGCAGCTGAATTTTTCCTGTCATTGTTTCCCGCTAAGCCGGCGCAACGTTACATCAAGACGCTCGCCGCCTTGCAGAATGTATTGGGAACACTGAATGATTGCGCAACTACTCGCCGCCTGCTCGCCACGTTGCCCGACACACATGACCCGCGCGCGACCACCGCCGTGTTGACGGCAACAACCGTCCGGGAAGATGAGGCACTGGCCCAGTTGGGTGCAGCGTGGCGGCACTTCGCCCACCACCGCACCTTTTGGCGCAGGAAGGCTTAACACAGTCACTAATCGAGCTTGTGACTTAATTCTATTAATTTCAACTACTCATTCATTTAAGGATAAATGATGTTTGAATCCGCGGAACTCGGCCATAAAATCGACAAGAATATCTACGCAAAAGAAGTACCGCTGTTGCGCGAATTATTATTAGAAGCGCAAATGGACATGCTACGGCTAGCCAAATTTCCAGTTATCCTACTCGTCGGAGGCGTGGATGGTGCCGGGCGTGGAGAAACAGTCAACTCACTGAATCAATGGATGGATCCGCGCCACATCCAGACACATGGCATGGGCGATCCCTCCGATGAAGAGCGGGAGCGACCATCCATGTGGCGCTTTTGGCGAGTACTACCGCCTAAGGGCAAAACCGGGATTTTTCTGGGCTCATGGTATACAGCGCCGATTCTCGAGCATGTGTTTAGTCAGGACCCTCACGCCGACATAACTCAGGCGTTAAATCGTATCGTCCGCCTCGAAAAAATGCTGACCGACGAGGGTGCGTTGCTACTGAAGTTTTGGTTTCATTTATCTCGGGAAAAGCAGCGGATCCGACTGAAGGCCCTAGAAAAAAACCCACATACCAGATGGCGAGTGTCCGAGCGCGATTGGATGCACTTCAAACACTATAATCAATTCCGCGCGGTGTCAGAACAGACCATCCGCCAGACCAGCACAGCAGAAGCGCCATGGATTATTGTTGAAGGCGCAGATGCGCGCTATCGCAACCTAACTGTGGGAAAAGTGCTACTGGAAGCCATACGTAAGCGTCTTGCCGCCGCCAACAACACGGTGCCACCAGAGGTCCACGCACCGCCACTACTGCCAGCCATAGATAATTTACATATCCTAAAAACCCTCGATCTATCCCAAGCATTAAGCAAGACACAATACGACGAGGCATTGGAACACTACCAAGGAAAGCTAAATTTACTAACGCGCCACCCCTACTTTCGACAACTGTCCACGATGGCGGTCTTCGAGGGCAATGACGCTGCGGGTAAGGGCGGCAGTATTCGCCGAGTGACTGGAGCGCTGGAAGCGCGTATGTACCAAATAACGCCCATTGCCGCGCCGACTGATGAGGAGTACGCCCAACCATATTTATGGCGGTTCTGGCGACGAGTGCCGCGACGCGGAATATTAACGATCTTTGATCGATCCTGGTACGGTCGAGTACTGGTGGAACGAGTCGAAGGCTTTTGTCCCACGGCAGATTGGATGCGCGCTTACGGTGAAATCAATGATTTCGAACAACAATTAGTTGAAAATAACACTGTGGTGGTTAAATTCTGGCTCAGCATCAGCAAAGATGAGCAATTACGACGTTTTAAAGAACGCGAAGATACTCCATTTAAGCGCTTTAAAATCACCGATGAGGACTGGCGCAATCGTGAAAAATGGAGCGAATATGAGAATGCAGTGTGCGATATGGTGGAACGAACGAGCACTGATCTTTCTCCGTGGACGCTGGTAGAAGCAAACAACAAATATTTTGCCCGGATTAAGATTCTAAAGACGTTATGTCGTGCCATCGAAACTGCGCTTAATTCACATACCCACAAGAAAAAGAAAAAGAAATAGACACGTGGCTCTTTTATCCTCACGATCTTCTCAAAAGCCGGTCATATTTACTTTGTTACGAAGGGAAATCGTGAGAAGAGTATCCACGATGCAATCACTTCCGCCAAAATGCGGGAGTGAAGACAATCAGCAGAGTAAATAGCTCTAGCCGCCCCAGTAACATAGCGAAAGTACACACCCAGGTTTGAAAGTCAGAAAGCGATGCGTATGTGGTGGCAGGACCAACCTCGTTCAGCCCAGGGCCAGCATTATTGATACTGGCGATAATCGCGGAAAATGCCGAAATAAAATCCATTCCGCTTATCACCAAAATGAAGGTAAGTGCCACTACACTATAGAAATACAGAAAAATAAATCCTTGAACCGAAAAGACAACTTTATTAGGGATAACGCGCCCACCAACTTTGATCGGAACGACCGCGCGAGGATGAATAAGCGACAACAATTCTCGCCATCCCTGCTTGAATAATAAAATAGTACGGATCATTTTAATGCCGCCGCCGGTAGAGCCGGAACTCACCGAAATACAGCTTAAGAACAGCATCCACAGTGGAACAAATATTGGCCACTTGTTGTAATTAACACTAGAAAAGCCGCTGTCGGTAGCAATCGACACGAGATTGAACGATACATTGCGTAACGCCGTCAGGTAGCTATGATAAACGCCCTGGTCTTCCAAATAAAAAGCCAGGACAACGCAACTGGTGAGCACGAGAACCAGGAAAACCTTTGCTTCCGCGTCAAGCCGGTAGGGCTTGAAGCTTTTTTCCCGCCAGACAGTGAAATGGGTTGCGAAGTTTATCCCTGCGATTAGCATAAAGACAATGATCACGGCCTCAATACGAGCCGAATGGAAATAGCCAATGCTGGCGTCATGGGTGGAAAACCCACCCAAACTCATGGTAGAGAAGGCATGACAAATGGCGTCAAACCAAGACATTCCCGCCCACTTAAGGGCACCAATACAGGCCAGTGTAATGCCGAAGTAAATCAACCAGAGATCTTTAGCGGTCTCGGTAATCCGTGGGGTCAGCTGCGCATCTTTCATCGGCCCCGGCGTTTCTGCCTTGTATAGTTGGCGACCACCAACACCGAGCAGCGGCAAAATCGCTACCGCTAAGACGATGATGCCCATTCCACCCAACCAATTCAGCTCGTGACGCCACAGATTAATGGATGGCGGCAGAAAGTCTAGGCCATGCAGTACCGTCGCACCTGTTGTCGTTAGGCCAGACGTTGTCTCAAAGTAGGCATCGGTAAACGATAACCCGCTGATCCCAGCCATCAATGGCAACGTGGCGAATGCTGCAATTACCGTCCACAGCAGCACGACTAGTAGAAAACCGTCACGTGGTTTTAATTCCCGCTGAAAGCGACGAGTCACCACCCAAATAGCATAACCTGATGCCAAGGTAATAGTCATTGACACCAGGAATTCCCATTCAGTGCCATCGCTATACCATACGGCACTTACAATGGGCATGAGGTAGGCCAGACTAAACAGCATCAAGGTTAGCCCGATCACGTGGGCCGTTGGCAATAACCTATTCATTATTCATTTAAAAAAATCTGACTCCGACCTGAAACAGTTTTTCTACTTGAGGAATCATCCGCTTGTTGATCACGAACAGAATAACGTGGTCATCACTTTCAATCACCGTGTCGTGGTGGGCGATCAACACTGTATTACCGCGAACGATGGCACCGATGGTGGTGCCCTTCGGTAGCCGGATTTTTTCGATGCGGCGCCCCACAATCCTGGATGTTTTAGCATCACCGTGCGCAATGGCCTCCAACGCTTCCGCCGCGCCGCGCCGCAGGGAATGAACCACCGCGATGTCGCCACGCCGCACGTGAGTAAGCAAACTACCAATGGTTGCCCGGGCGGGAGAGATGGCAATGTCAATTTGTCCGCTTTGCACTAAATCCACGTAAGAAGCGCGGTTAATGAGGGAAATAACTTTGTGCGCTCCCATTCGTTTAGCAAGCAGCGCCGCCATGATATTAGTTTCGTCGTCGTTGGTGAGAGCACAGAAAACATCCATTTCTTCGATATTTTCCGATTCCAGCAGATCTTCATCGGTTGCGTCACCGACTAATACCAGGGTTTTATTGAGTTCGCTGGCTAACCGTTCAGCACTAAGCTTGTTATGGTCCAATAGTTTGATTTGATAGCTGTTTTCCAACGAGCTAGCCAGGCGGGTGCCAATATTCCCCCCGCCGGCAATCATCACTCGTTTCACCGGTCGGTCGAGCGGTCGTAGTTCACGCATAACCTGGCGAATGTGTTCCTTGGCCGCGATGAAAAAGACTTCGTCACCGGCTTCGATAACCGTGTGACCCGAGGGAATAATAGGCCGGTCGCGGCGAAAAATCGCCGCGACCCGAGTATCCACGTGCGGCATATGCTGACGTAACGTTTGCAGTTCATGGCCAACCAGCGGTCCGCCATGGTAGGCCTTCACTGCCACCAGCCCGACTTTGCCACCGGCAAAACTGAGTACCTGTAGCGCACCCGGGTGTTCAATAAGCTTACTGATGTAATCTGTGATTACCTGCTCGGGGCTAATCGTGTAATCAACGGCAAAGTTGCTGGGAGAAAAGATATCCGGATAACGATAATAGTCCGCCGCTCGGATACGAGCGATTTTCGTGGGAATATTGAACAAGGAAGCCGCTAGCTTACACGCCATCATGTTGATTTCGTCGACTTGCGTCACCGCTAACAACATATCGGTGTCCTCCGCCCCGGCCTGCTTGAGTACCGAAGGGTGGGCGGCATTGCCCTGCACTACACCTAAATCCAGTCGGTCTTGCAGTAGCTTTAACTTTTCACCGTCGGAATCCACGACGGTAATGTCGTTCGCTTCGCTGACCAAGTTTTCCGCCACGGAGGAACCAACCTGCCCCGCGCCGAGAATAATGATCTTCACCCGTTACCCTATGCTGCAAAGAGAGCAATTCTATTCCCAAACAGCCGACCATCCAAGCAACCTGTGTGCGATCAGGTATCCCCCGTTTTACGGGCGAACCTAATGCCGAGTTGCTTTAGTTTGCGATACAAGTGTGTGCGCTCCAATCCCACCTGTTCAGCAACCCGGCTCATGTTGCCTGCAGCTTTTCGCATGTGGTATTCAAAATACACGCGCTCGAACGCCTCCCTGGCCTCTCGTAATGAGGCGTCCAACGGCAGCTCGGCTCTGACTGCCGGTAGGTGTGCGGCAAACTGATGGAGCACACGATCTACATCGTCCACAGAAATTTCAGCCTCCAAGCTAGTCAGCGCTAGGGTTTTGACGGCGTTTTCCAGCTGGATCAAATTCCCCGGCCATTCTGCTTGGCGCAACGCATTCAATGCCGCCGTGCTGAAATCACGCATAGGCGCTGCCCGCATTTCTACTTGCTGAACAAGAAACCGCTTCGCCAAGTCAGGAATATCCTCGACATGCGACCGCAACGGAGGCACCGTCAAAATAACGCAGCTAAGCGCATCGAATAACCCGCGATCAAAGCGCCCATCCTCAACGCGCCCGCCTAGCGGCGCATCAGTGGTGCAAACAAGCCGAAAACGATATTTTTCGCCTTTACTTAACAGGACCAGCAACCCTTTTTGCTCCAACTTATTCAGTGTTTGAACATTCTCCAGAAAAAACACCCCGCCTCGAGCCTGCTCGGCGATTTGCAATGGATCATCCACCAGCCGTCTAGCCTCACTCAACGTCACCCACGGCGCGCCAGTGGGAAGGAGAAAACGGGCGCAGCGTTCGGCACCAGCGCCTGGCTCACTCATTAGCAGCACCGTGGTTTGCGTTTTGGCGACCTGAAGCAGCCGTTGGCGTAACGCGTCAATCCGCGCGCCTTTGCCTAGACAAGACAAATCAATATCGGGAAGCTGTTGCGCCTCGCTACGCAGCAAGGCGCGATGTACGGTGTTTAATAGCTTTTGCAAGGTAATTGGTTTTTCCAGAAAATCAAAAGCACCAATTTTCGTCGCTTCCACCGCAGTATCAATGGAACCGTGCCCCGACATCATGATAACCGGCATCGTCAACACTCCCCCACCTTTCCATTCCTTCAGTAAGGTAATGCCGTCGGTATCTGGCATCCAGATGTCAAGTAGTACCAAATCTGGTCTTTCCCGCTCGCGCCACGTTCGCGCCACGCTCGCGTTCTCTGCCAGCATCACACGATGCCCTTCGTCTTGCAGAATCTCCAATAAGAGTTCACGGATTCCCGCTTCGTCATCGACGACCAATATGCTACTCATATATCCTTCAAATCTTTCTCCGACGTGGTTGCCGGCAGCCAGACCGAAACTCGTGCACCGCCGCCAGTCAAATTTTCTGCCCGCAAGACTCCGTGGTGTTCTTCGACAATCTTTTTCACAATCGCCAGTCCCAGTCCAGTTCCTTTTGGCTTTGTTGTTACATAGGGATCAAATAATCGTTTCATGAGGTGCTCAGGAAAACCATCCCCGTTATCGCTAATGTCTAGGCGCACGCCGCTTCCGTCGCGACACGTTTGCACACAAATGCGAGGGTGGCCTGCTTCATCAATAGCGTCCTGGGCATTTTGCAATAAATTGTGAATCACTTGCCGCAGCAATGTCACGTCCCCTAGCAACGGCGGCAAAGCCGCTGCCAAATCCAGTGTTAGGTAGCGGCCACCCATGGATTCATAAAGTGTCAGGACCTCCTGAACGAGTTGGTTAAGGTCCAATGTCTGAATCTTAAGTTGTGGAGAACGCGCGTATTCACTGAACGCGGCGACCATTTTTTTCAGCGCTGCCACTTGGTTGATAATGGTCTTGGTGGAGCGCGCCAACATCTCAGCTTCTGGCAGATTCAGTTTGTCTGCGAGTTTGTGCTGCAGCCGCTCAGCAGACAACTGAATTGGCGTTAGCGGGTTTTTGATCTCATGCGCCAGGCGGCGAGCAACCTCCCCCCACGCAGCGTCACGCTGAGACTGAAGCAGATGGGTAATTTCATCGAAAACCACAATGTACCCGCTATCTACTTCCACCGGCAAGTGCGTCCCGCGGATGAGGAGAATCCGGGTATGGCTGCTGCCGTCATATTCAATTTGCCGCTGCCATTCTTTAGCGTCACCAGAGTCAAATTGGGCAAGAATCTCCTGGGCGAACGGCGCCAGACGAGGATCCTTGCTTTCCCATTCACTTAACACAAGTCCGCGTAATTGCGCCAAGTTGCCCCCTAGGATATGACCGGCGCTGGGATTGGCGGTACGTACATGGAAATGCTGGTCGAAGGTCAGCACCCCAGCAGAAAGGTTGGCAAGAATACTTTCCAGATAAATTTTAGCTGCTTCCAATTGCTGTTGGTTAAACTCAGCGGCGGCCTTAGCATCTGCTAGCTGGCGCGTCATGCTGTTAAACGATTGCGTCAGCAGGCCAAATTCGTCAGAACCACGCACCTCCGGCATTTCGATAAAATCCCCTTTCGCAATCGCACGTGTGCCTGCCGCCAAAATTCCCAATGGGGCGCTAAGGCGATCACTCAACACAAACGCCAACGCAATCGCCGACAACATCGCTAACAACAGTGTCAACGTTAGCGTTAGCGCGGATATACGTTTGAGTCCCTGGCGAGAAAGAGAAAGTTGTTGATATTCTCGATATGCTTTCTGTACCACCTGCGCATCCTGGGATAATCGCGGCGGGACCGGTTGTAACAATTGCAACACACGAGAACCTTCGTTGAGACTCAATACGTTAACCGGCACTACGACCCGTAAATAAAGCCCTCGATCCGGAAGAGACTCGATTGCGCTATACAATTTTTGTAATCGTATTTGGCGCATGATTGACGCGCCAGGCAATTCCGGTTGCATACCGGAATGCTCATTGCCAGAAAACGCGAGTAATTTTCCATTCTGGTTAAATAAATCGGCCTCTTGCACCCCCATCTGCTCTCGCAGGTTGTTGAGTGAAACAACATAGTTGACGGAAGGCTGGTCAGACAATGCCAGCGCCATCGCCTGACCTTTTTTGCGCAGATCATGCAGCAACTGCTCCAACGCTGTCCGGCCTAAATTAAGTCCGCCTTCAAGCGCGTTGTCTACCCGCACATCAAACCAAGATTCAATACTTTTGGTCAGAAATTGCACGGAGACACTGTAGACCAACACTCCTGGCAGAACCGCCATCAACCCAAACATCACGACCAGCCGTAATGTCAAGCGTGCACCAAATACTTTATCCCGTAACTTACGCAACAGTATCCGCAGCTGAACAGCAATCAACAGCATCAATCCCACGGCAAGTGCCAGATTCAGGCCGAGGAGAAGTGGATAGTTGCGAGAGAAAAAATCAGTATTGGCGCTGGCAGTTGACAGCAAATATAGCAATACCAGCCCCAATGCCGCGCTGACAATCGCAATATATTTCACTGTTTACCTGTTACGGCTGCGTGGGTGCCGCCAACGGTACTGGGGTAACACGCCAGTAATACCAACCGGAATCCAGCGTCCAGTCCTTGGATGTCAGGGCGTTCAGTTGCATTGGCTTAGTTAGGCGAGAGGTATCCAAGTTCATTTGAAGACCAGCGCGATAGGTCGTGCCTGGAGAAAGCCTTTTATTACTTATGACTTTCCATCGACGAATATGGCCTAGTTGCCGAATCGCATCAGCCAGCGTGTCATAATTTTCGTGAGAGAATCCGTCGCTCAGTTGATACTGCCGGGTCAGCACATTGTAACCCAGTTGATATTGCTGACGAATGCTGGCGACAGTCTCGTGAAACCAGAAAAACCGAAGACGAGTCAGCTCGAAATTAAGCACGAAATAAAGGTCAACACCTTTGTTTAGCGCCTCCTCCTGAACCGGTGTTAGTTGAATCTTCAGGTCAGCATTGAGGTAATAATTGTTGCCAGTCGCGGTCAATCGGACCGCATTGATCTGGATACGCCCTGCCGCGCTGGCAACGACCGGTGTGGCCAACGCCAACCACGCTGTACCCAGCGCCAAAATAAATAGGCGCCACCAGTTACGCTTTGTGCAAAAGGGCATAGTAAAAGCCGTCCTGTTGGTCGCTAGGCAGGAGTTGTCCGTCTGTTCCTACCGGAGATCGTGACCCGGCATCCGGATGCCGCCGCAAAAAATCTGCTATTTGCTGTTGGTTTTCTTCGGCGAACACCGAACAAGTTCCGTAGAGCAATTTACCACCATGCGCCAAGCAGCGCCATAACTGATCGAGGATTTGCGCTTGCTGAGCCGCGAATCCTTCGAGGTCTGTTGGTAGCCGCAACCATTTAATATCTGGATTTCTCCTAACCACCCCAGATGCACTGCACGGCACATCTGCCAGAATCCGGTCGAACGGCGTTCCATCCCACCAGGTATCCGTTGCCGCATCGGCGACACGCAGCGTTGCCGCCAGCCCTAGCCGGTCGAGGTTGTGCGCTACCATATCCAAGCGCTCGGCATCACGGTCTAGTGCCAGCAAATTGATAGCAGCCAATTCCAATAGGTGAGCCGCTTTACCCCCCGGAGCACTGCACGCATCGAGAACACGCATGCCGTCAGCCACGTCCAACAATGGCGCGGCGTATTGCGCAGCGCGATCCTGAACAGAAGCCCACCCCGCGTCAAACGCAGGCAACCGAGCAACGGGAACGGGCCGCTCCAACTTTATGCCAAATTCTGAGATCGCGCACGCGGCAATACCATTTTCTCGAAGCAAGGCGAGATATGCTGGCAATGTCGTACGGCGGCGATTAATTCGCAGCGTCATCGGTGGATGGCGATTCCCTTCCGCCAATATACACGCCCAATCATCAGGATATTGCCGTTGCAGCCTATCTATCCACCACTGCGGATGAGAGTAACACGCCTCCTCGCTGGATGCCGCCGCTTGCTGCGACAACGTTTCTCGCCGCCGCAAGAAATTTCGTAACACGGCGTTTACTAAACCCCTGGCCGAGCTTTTTCCCAGCGCCGTGGCAGCGCGAACGGCATTGTCCACAACAGCGTATTCCGCCGACTTGCCGTAATGTAACTGATACAACGCAACCAACAATAAACAGCGTAACGACTCATCACGCAATGGTTTTTGCAACAGTAGATCGAGAATAGCCCGCAGCAAGCCAGCATGGCGCAGCGTCCCGTAGCTAATGTCTTGTAGTGCGGCACGTTGCTGTGGCGGCAGATCTGGGTGTGGCCGAATGGCGGCCTGGAGCGCTTGGCCAAGATTACGCCCCGCCAGCGTATTTCCGACGACGAGACTGGCAAGATGTTGAAGATTAGGTGTTATCACAGATTATCACAAATAATTGGAAGGAGTTTGCCTCGGCAATATGAGGTCAATGGCGATCAGTGCACATACCGATGACGGTTGCCAGCGACTTATTCTTAAGTATTGAATTCACCTGGTTAAGCCATTTTGTGGTTGCTTAATTGTTGGAGCGGAAAAACATTCAATCCTCTAGTCGGCATCCTGTAACCACCGGATTGCCAGCCAAAAACTGTGCCGCGGATATCCGCTTACCGCCTGCTTTTTGTAGAGTACGCAAACACAACGCCCCCTCACCGCAAGCAACGACAATCCCTTCACGATCAGCGCGAATAAGTGTGCCGGGTTCACCGCTGTCGGCTATCGCGTCAGCTGCCCAAATACGCCAAACATCACTGCGATGGGTGACTCGTGCAACCGGGAAAGGATTGTACGCGCGCACCATTCGTGCCAGATGGGGCGCGTTTTTTGTCCAATCCAACACAGCCTCATCTTTGCTAATTTTGGCCGCATAAATTGCGTCGTGCTCTCCTTGTTCGACCGGAGCAAGCTCACTTATCCGCGCAAGTGCGTCGATAATTAGTGACGCACCCAGCGCCGCTAGTTTGTCATGTAACGTTTGCGCCGTATCCTCACAGTCTATGCGTTCTCGCTGCTGCAGGAGAATCGCGCCAGTATCCAGCCCGGCGTCCATCTGCATGATGCTGATGCCAGTTTCCTTGTCACCAGCCAAAATTGCCCGCTGAATCGGCGCCGCGCCGCGCCAGCGCGGCAGCAGTGAGGCGTGAATATTCAGGCAACCGCGAGGCGGTAGCGTCAACACTGCTGGCGGAAGGATCAAACCGTAGGCAGCGACAATCATCACATCTGCTTGCGCCGTAGCCAAGACGGTTTGTGTCTCCGACCCGCGGAGCGTTTGCGGTTGCATGACCGTTAGCCCGCGGTCGAGCGCCCATTGCTTAACCGGACTCGAGACAAACCTCATCCCACGCCCCGCTCGCCGATCAGGCTGTGTCAACACGATGGGGATTTCATGCCCCGCTGCCTGTAACGCAGCCAGTGCCGTCACGGCAAATGCCGGGGTTCCCGCGAAAATTAGCCGCATTACATCGTTTCGCGCATTAACTTAGTCAGCTTCGCCCTGATGCGCGACTGCTTCAGTCGGGATAAGTATTCCACAAAGACTTTTCCCTTCAGATGATCAATCTCGTGCTGAATACACACGGCGAGCACACCATCTGTTTCCCGCGCAAAAGGTACGCCGTCGCGATCGAGAGCTTCCACTCGTATCCATTCGGCACGAGTAACTTTATCGTATATACCTGGCACGGAAAGACAGCCTTCCTCTCGCTCGCAGCAACCCTCGCTTGCGGTAATCTTCGGATTAATCAGCACCAAGAGTTGGTCACGATTTTCCGAAACATCGATAACAACGATTTGTTTATGCACGCTCACTTGTGTCGCCGCCAAGCCGATTCCAGGCGCAGCGCGCATGGTCTCTTCCATATCGTCGATCAGTTGGCGGATTTCATCAGTAACCGCCGACACGGGCGACGCAACCGTATGCAGCCGGTGGTCAGGGTAATGTAGGACGGTTAAAATCGCCATAAAATTTGCTTATTTATCTGATTCAATGCAGAATTCGTCGTGATCTTCGTCGCCATAAAACTCCGTGTTTTCTCGTGTGACAATGCGAGTCCGCTGACTATTTGCTAAAGACCAGACCACCATGCGCAAGTATATTATACCCTTCCTTCTGCTTTTTCTTTCAACCGGTCTGCCTGCCTCTGGCACGGTTATCTCATTGCAAAACCACGCACCAACGCGCTATGTCGTTGTTAAGGGAGACACCTTATGGGGCATCGCCGGAACTTTCTTAAAAAACCCGTGGCAATGGCCGCAGATTTGGCAACTGAACCGGCAACAAATAGCGAATCCGAACTTAATCTACCCCGGTGACGTTGTTGTCCTGACCCAGAAGAATGGGGTACCTGTTCTTCGCCTACTCCGTCGCCAGACATTGCCAACGGTTACACTTTTCCCCAAAATCTATACAGCGCCGTCTCGTCTTCGCGCCATTCCCAGTATTCCACCGGAAAAGATTGAGCCATTTTTAACGCGGTCGCTGATCATGGCAAATGATGCGTTAGATAAGGCCCCACGCATTGTCGCTACCCAGGACCACCGAGTAATTCTCGGTACGGGTGATACCGCATATGTTAGTGGACTTGGTGACTCGCGGCAGAACCACTGGCAAATCTACCGTCCCGGCAAGCTACTTATCGATCCCGTTTCTCATGAGACGCTGGGGCGTGAGGTGATTTACCTTGGGACCGCCCGATTGATGCGGAAAGGAAAGTTGGCAACAATTCAAATCACACAATCGACACAAGAAATCAATATTGGCGATCGTCTCGTTTCCGCGCCAGAAAAAAGCATTCCTGTTTTTATTCCTCATGCCCCAAAAAAGGCTGTTTCGGGTGAAATTATTGCCGCCTCTGGCGGAATCACTGAATTTGGCCAGGATGCTATCGTGATCATCAATCGAGGCAAGCGTGATGGGATTGACAATGGTACGGTACTCGCGTTGTATCGACGGGGAAACGATTTCGACGTCAAAACGAGCACTGAGGGAGGTGTCAAGTTACCACCGGAACGCTATGGCTTGATTTTAGTTTTCCGTAGTTTCGATAAAGTCGCCTATGCGTTGGTCACAACGATTACGCGCCCAGTTCACCTTCACGATTTGGTAAAAAACCCTTGATATTCCCCGCCAGGCGCAGCACTTCACGACAATGGCGGTAATTGACTACGACGACCTTGTTTATTGGCTTACCTTAAGCCGCATTTCTGGCTTGGGGGTTACGGGCTTCAACAAATTGTTGTTGGCTTTTGGTGAGCCCCGCGCAATTTTTGCTGCTCCCGTTTCTGCTTTACGAGCACATGTGCCGGATGCCGTCGCCAACGAAATTCACCACGGCCCATGCCACGCGGTGGCGGAACCAGTTTTTTCCTGGTTAACCTATCCGGGTAACGCACTCATTACGCTGGCCGATCAAGATTATCCCGCCGCACTATTGCAAATAGCCAACCCGCCGCCATTGATCTACCTTAAGGGACGACGTGAACTACTCGGCCGGCCCGCGATCGCCATCGTCGGTAGTCGGCACGGGACACCACAAGGATTGCTCGATGCCCACGCCTTCGCGGCAACACTCAGCGCGTGCGGGCTGTGTATTGTCAGCGGCCTAGCGTTAGGCATTGATGCCGCCGCCCATCGCGGCGGCTTAGCGGGAATCTCGAGCACAATCGCCGTCGTTGGTACTGGGTTGGATATTGTCTACCCGCGGACAAACCACCCGCTTGCGCACGACATCGCCAAGCGTGGATTGTTGATTTCAGAATTTTCTCTAGGCACCGTCGCGAAAAGCGGAAATTTCCCGCGGCGTAACCGGCTGATTAGTGGATTATCTCTGGGCTGCTTGATTATCGAGGCGGCGCAACGCAGCGGCTCCCTGATTACCGCCCGCCTCGCCGCCGAACAAGGACGAGAAGTTTTCGCGCTCCCCGGTGCCATTCACTCCCCCTTGTCTAAAGGATGTCACGCACTGATTAAACAAGGAGCTAAACTGGTTGAGGGTGCGCAAGATATTCTTGACGAGATTTCCTGGCAATCTCCTGCCATTATTCCTCAGGCGACAAATCACGACGAGTCGCCATCGGTTGCAACGCCTGAACGGGAACAATTGCTTTCTGTGATGAGTCACACGCCGTGTGACATTTCGACGTTGGCAACGCGTAGCGGGTTGACTGCCGAAGTGGTTTGCGCCATGCTTTTAAGCATGGAGCTAGGCGGCGAAGTGGCCGTCTTACCCGGCGGCCTTTACCAATGCCTTGTTCATTGACACCGCTGATTTAAAGGGTTTGCTATGTTTGAAATTCTCGTTTATCTCTTTGAAAATTATCTAGACACGAACTTTCACCCGGACCAAGATTATCTAGAACGAGAATTATCCGCTGCTGGGTTCGATAGCGATGAAATTTCCCAGGCATTTACTTGGCTGCACGAATTGGAGGCGCTGGTCAAAGAATCGTCTCCACCGGATTTCTCCAGCAACGGGTCGTTGCGCTGCTACCATGATCGGGAACTCGAGAAGATCAACCCGGAGAGCCGCGGGTTTCTTATTTTTCTTGAGACATCCCTTGTAATTACGCCCGTACAGCGCGAATGGGTGATTGATCGCGTGATGGCCTTGGATATTACTGAGGTCTCATTAGAGCAGGTGAAATGGATCGTGCTGCTTGTTCTGTGGCGACAGGGTAACGATGATGACACCCTGTTTCTTGAGGAACTCCTGCTTGACGAAAGTGATATGCCACTGCATTAAAATTCAATCCGCTTGCTTTCCACCGCGTGAATTCTTATCATTTCGCGCTCCACATCAGAAATTAAGCGTGTATGCCACATTTTCTCGTCATCGTCGAATCGCCGGCAAAAGCCAAGACACTTAAACGCTATCTTGGCGAAGATTTCGATATCCTAGCGTCCTATGGCCATGTCCGTGACCTGATTCCGAAGCAAGGTGCGGTGGATCCCGACCAAGGCTTCGCGATGAAGTACGCGCTGATAGCCCGCAACGCCAAACATGTCGACGCTATCGTCAAGGCGGTTAAAAGTGCGGAAACCGTTTATCTCGCGACTGACCCGGATCGAGAAGGTGAAGCCATCGCCTGGCACTTAAGCGAAATTTTGCGTGCTAAAAAACTGACGAATAAAATTATTAAACGGGTTGTTTTTCACGAAATTACTCGCGGCGCTGTTCAGGAAGCTATTGCTCATCCACGGGATATCTCCATGGATTTAGTCAACGCGCAGCAAGCTCGCCGGGCGCTTGACTACTTGGTAGGTTTCAATCTGTCGCCGTTGCTTTGGCGCAAAATTCGTCGTGGGTTATCCGCCGGGCGAGTGCAAAGCCCGGCATTGCGCTTGATCGCCGAACGTGAACAAGAAATTGGTGCGTTCACGCCACGTGAATTTTGGTCTGTCCATTTGAACAGCCATAAGGACGCGCAAAAATTTAATGCGAAGCTGTTCCAATTCAACGGCGAAAAGCTCGATCAATTTAGTATTGGCGATACGACGCGTAACGACGAAATTGTCCATTTCCTATCGCAAGCGGGCAATGATCATGCAGTAGTGCATAAGGTCGATAAAAAACGCAAGCAGCGTCAGCCAGCACAACCGTTTACAACCTCCACTTTGCAACAAGAAGCGGTTAGAAAGCTCGGGATGACAACCCGGCAGGCGATGCGTACTGCGCAGCAGTTATACGAGGGGATCGATACCGGCAGCGGTGCAGTTGGGCTGATTACTTATATGCGGACTGACTCTGTCAATCTTGCCGCCGAAGCCGTGCAGGAGATTCGCCAATACATCACGCAGAAATTTGAGGCTGGGTATCTACCTAAAGCCCCCATTACGTACAAAACAAAAATCAAGAACGCTCAGGAAGCTCACGAGGCGATTCGGCCCACCTCGATTTTCCGGATACCTAAGGAAATCCGTCAATACTTAAGCGCTGATCAAGCTAAACTCTATGAAATAATCTGGAAGCGAACGCTGGCTTGCCAAATGACGCCCGCGAAGTTTGATACCGTCAGCTTGGACATTAGCGTCGGCGGAGAAGCCAATCTTTTTCGCGCAACTGGACAGACACTTGTTTTTCCTGGCTTTATTTCAGTTTATCTTGAAACCGATGATGACAGCGATGAGGATGGTGAAGGAAAACTGCCAGTTCTTGTGGAAGGTGAGACTATTCCCTTGGACGATATCTATGGAACCCAGCACTTTACCCAACCGCCACCGCGCTACACTGAAGCGAGTTTAGTAAAAACACTAGAAGAATTTGGCATTGGCCGCCCGTCAACGTACGCCAGTATTATTTCCACACTGCTCGACCGCGAGTATGTTCTGCTAGAGAAAAAACGTTTTATTCCTACAGATGTTGGCGACGTGGTTAATAAATTTCTTACCGGTCACTTTACGCGCTATGTTGATTATGATTTCACTGCGAAACTTGAAGATCAGCTCGACAAAATTTCCAATGGAAAACGTGATTGGATCCCCGTGTTATCGGATTTTTGGCAAGGATTTAGCCAGCAAATAGCGGAGAAAAGTACCCTAGATCGCAAAGAGATTACGCAAGAGGCTCTGGATGAAGATTGCCCGAAATGCGGCAAACCTTTGGTTTCTCGTCTGGGCAAACGTGGCCGGTTTATCGGCTGTTCCGGCTACCCTGATTGTGACTATACGCGCAACCCAAATGGGGAGGCTTCTGAAGTAGAGCCGCCGGTTATTCTGGAGGGTCGAACTTGCCCGAAATGTGACCAAGCGCTACTGATCAAAAATGGTCCTTACGGGAAATTTATCGGCTGTACAGGTTATCCAAAATGTCGCTTTATCGAATCGCTGGAAAAACCAAGAGACACCGGGGTCACATGCCCCACCTGTGAAAAAGGATCACTTATCGAGCGGAAAAGCCGCTACGGAAAGATTTTTTATTCCTGCAACACGTATCCAAGCTGTAAATACGCGGTATGGAATCCACCACTTAACGAACCATGCCCTGAGTGCGGCTGGCCGATTCTTACCTTGAAAACAACAAAACGGCGAGGAACGGAAAAAGTTTGTCCGCAAAAAGAATGTGGTTACAGCGTTGCGTTTACTGATCCTGACGCCGCTGCCGCTGACTAAAAGCGCGTATTAACCATGCGTTCCTCTTGTTAACCTAACCTTTAGCCTTATAAGGCGTCTGATGCAGTACGGCTCATGAGGAAGCCTTCGCTCTGCCCGACAACTTACGTACTCGTTACGCGGCTGACATTGGCGACTATTCCAGAAATGATAGAATACCCGGTCTTTATTAAGTGAGTTGTTTTGGATAATTTGCTCCTCCTGAAGGCGTTAATTCTCGGCATTGTTGAAGGATTGACTGAATTTCTACCAGTTTCCAGTACTGGCCATTTAATTATCGTTGGCGATTTGCTGCACTTCAATAACGCTGTCGGCAAAGTATTTGAAATTGTGATCCAATTAGGGGCAATTCTCGCGGTTTGCTGGGAATACCGCACGAAAATAACCACCGTGATTGGCGGCTTACCCACCGAGCGCGCAGCGCGGCGCTTTGCGCTTAACTTATTTATCGCTTTTCTCCCCGCCGCGATTGTCGGCCTACTGTTCATTAAAGCCATCAAAGCATATTTATTCCATCCGTTTACCGTCGCCATTGCTTTCATCATCGGTGGCTTCATTATTTTTTGGGTGGAAAAAACACCGCTCACGGTGCGGGTCACGCATGTGGACGATATGACGTGGAAAGACGCGCTGAAAGTGGGATTGGCTCAGGTATTTTCTCTGATACCAGGCACGTCACGTTCCGGAGCGACCATCATGGGTGGCATGATTATCGGCTTATCGCGCACCACAGCGACAGAATTTTCATTCTTTCTTGCCATTCCTATTATGTTCGCCGCCACCTTTTACGAACTGTTCAAGAATTGGCACTTGCTCCATTTCCACGATTTAGCCATATTCACCGCCGGTTTTGTGATGGCGTTTGTCAGTGCATTTTGGGCAATCA
>VAOX01010399.1_pt1 | contig 19721 bp, 16 predicted proteins | sample 3393891 | NCBI WGS metagenome assembly VAOX01 (sample SAMN08290429, study PRJNA428436) | hydrothermal vent metagenome | isolation source: Deep-sea hydrothermal vent chimney | place: Indian Ocean: Southwest Indian Ridge | depth 2822 m m | reverse complement strand
TTAAGGAAGACTTTCCGATAGAAGAAGCCACCTATACTGTATATGCTAAAAATTACAATTTAAAATCTAATACTGTAGAAATAAAAATCAGGATGTAGAAATGAATTACTGAGCCGTTTTTGCGTGTAAAGATAACACGCTTTATAGCGAGCTAAGGGCACAACGGCCGTGCAACGACTCTTTTGTTATGCCCCCCTTCAACGAGAGAACTACTCTCAAACCCAATAGAAAAAACCAACAGCGCGAGACATACGACATCTGACATCCGACTATGTTTTACGGCAAAGGAGGTGCCTGCAACAACGTACCATCCGTTACCACCAGCACCGCACCATTGCTGCCCAGAAAGCTCGCCATCTGCGTCTGCATTTCTGTTGTCACTAATGGATCAGTCGTCGGGTCTAGCATTGAACGATGATCGCCAGAAACAAATTTGGTCGACAGTAACAAATTAGACGATGGCCCCTGCGATTCATTCACCTGGGTTAAACCCATTAATGCCAGCTGAGGCTCTGTTCCCGCCAGGGGTGCAGGAACGGTTCCACTGATGTCATTTGCATCGGGTACTCTAATGGGCACAGACAGATCCGATGGAGAACCACTTCCCCCGACGATTTCAAAGAATAAAACCCCTCTGCCAGTGGCTGCGTTTGTTGTATGATTAACCGGATCTGCTGAATCTATAACCGTTTGCGCCGCACCCAGAAACGATTCATAATCTGCCGTGCCTTTTATCAGACTCGCCGGTGGCTGCGCCAGACCCGCTGCTAATACAGGGCCAAAAAATGATGAGCCATCCATTAACTTAACCAGGTTCGTACCGCCATTGGCCAGCACCGATGCTTTTACATTCGGCTCATTAGCAATAAAGGTGGTGCCCACAATCGCTCCCATTGAATGCCCAAAGAAAAATATATTATCCGTATCAAAGGTCTCCCCTGCAACATTCATTTCCTGTAACGCATAGGTGAGTGTAAACAGATCCGAAACCGCCTGCCTTAAATTGTCCCGAATATTTTGAAAATTGGAGAAATTCGTAAAATGCGAACCGGATGAATCAATCACCTGATCCCCCCCAATGCCAATGGTATTGCCATTGCTGTCCTGCGCAATTAAATCCAGATCAAATGTTCTTTCCGTTATACTGCCCGGCGTTCCCGCTGCGCCTATTCCTTTTAACGCGGCGATCTGAGGGTTATCTTCAAGTCCGGTAAGACCATGCATGGGCAGGTCGATAGCAACCACCGCCAGACAGGCATTGGCCAGTGCATCCGCTGCCGCTGCCATAGTCACACGGTGAACGGTAACGCCATGCTGATAAATCACCACTTTCCATGATGCTGGTTTTACACCGCCAGGACAGGCATTAAAGGCTTTGGGAATAGACACCATTACCGGAATGGTTTGTGTTGATGTGGGCACAGGGGACAGGTTAGGCCCAAGATACGTTAACAGGGAATTACCCGAGCCCTTCCAGAAAGAGTCTAACGCGATACCACCTGTATCACTGCTATCCACCGGGGCGGTTAAATAATACGCAACGTCTAACTCGCCCACATACAGATCCGCACCGACAAAGCCAGGCTGGCCATCCAGCGGTGACTGGGCAACCGGGGTGCCTAAAAATGACGATACCGGAACCGCACCATCGGTAATATCAGTTCTGGTTTGTGCCAGAACATCCGTGGTTGACTGCGTGCTAAAAGACCAGTGCAAAATAATATCCGATGAGTTCAATGTATTATCTGTAAGCAATAAGGCATCTTCAGATGGCTTTACAATATTTACACGTAAGCTTTCCAGTGTAGCTGCACTCACCGCTGCCGCCGCCACTTCTTCATCGGTTGCATCAGCCGGAGGCTGTAATGAACCGACTTTTATTGCCGCACGTATCTGCGCAGCCGTTGAAGGGGGGATTGCTGGAATCACTGTATCATCATAAAGTTGAACCACACCCCGTGTTAACAGATACGAGCCAGATGTTCCAACAAATCTGCCGCTAGTGCTTTTTAATTCATCTGTAATAACAACCGCATAAGAGGTTTTAGGTGCCAGCGGCTTTAATGGCACAATCACCAGGGTGGCATTCGCAGAGTCCAGGCTGGATAACTGCGCAATATAATCTACACCATAAATTAATGCTGTACCTGCACCTGTTATCGGCCCTCCTGGCCCAGCCAGTTTAGGAACAGAATACATCCGTACAGACGTCGCTGATATCGAACCTGCATCAATCGCACCCGTAAAACCGGTGCTGATGGGGGACACCGTTGAAAATCCATCCAGACCATTCATCGCCACCCGAGGGTCCGAAAGATCACTGGCATCTGCAACCGGAATGTTCAATGTGCCATCGGGCGCTGGCCCACCCGGGGTCGGTATAAACAGTAAATCATTAGGAAAGGGAATTGTACTGGTGGCATAATCTAAGTCACTGATCGTATCAACCGTGCTGTCTGGCCCCAGTGAATCTTCCAGTGCAGTGTCTTTATCTGAACAGGCCGCTAATAGAATACCTAAAGAGACCGCTAAAATTATTTTTGTAATGTGCATTTTTTATTCTCCATCCCGATTCGTATTAAAGATCGTAATTCCAGCGCAACTGAACGCTGAGTATATCGACAGCAGCTTTATAAGTACCATTAAGTGTTGCATTAAGCGGTGTCTGGCTGGTTTCCAGTGTGTTGTTTATTTTCGAATCGTCAATAAACAGGTGCGTGTAGCCCGCATCTACAATTAAGCTGGGTGCAAATGCATAGGTTATACCAAAAGACAGCCAGGTCCGGTTATCACCGGGTATCCTGGCGGTCCGAAACTGCGGGCCAGGTATGGGAGTTTCATCATATGCCACCCCGGTGCGTAGGGTCATTTTTGGGCTAACATCAAAATCTGCACCCACTGAGTAACGGAAAGTATCGTCCCAGTTTTCAGTGGTTACCGTATCTGGCTGAAGGGGATTTGCATATTGAATGCGTAACTCTTCAAAGGAACTCCAGCCTGTCCAGCTAATATCTGCCAGTAGTTTCACGCCCGCCATTTGCTGCTTTAAACTCACAGACAAACTTTGCGGCAGTGTCACTGATGCCTTTATATTAGTGTCCTGGAATGCACCTGAACCTAAAATCGATGAGGCAGCAGAAGGTGCTTTAAATCTCGCCTTACCTGTAGTGGACACATCAATCTCTGAGCGATAGGCAACACCCAATGTGGTTCCCTGACCAAATTCATACAACAACCCCAGGTTAAACCCCCAGGCAAATTCATTGAATGCAGTATTGTCTGCCTGCAAAATAGCAAAACCATCTTCCTGCTGTGGCCCTGCTCCCCCAAGCCCCCCTGCTGTAAGCAAAGAACCAAAATCAACAGCACTGGTTAATGTAATATCGGTAATAAACATATTAATCCCCGCACCAATCGACAGCTTATCACTGACTTCCCGCGAAATACTGGGGTTGAAATTAATCGATTTCATATCCGTTTTTACCGCATGATAACGCCCTGCCCAGGTATCATTGTACTCCGTTGTTAAACCAAACGGTGTGGTAACCCCGAGGCCAAATTTTGTTTTATCACCAAAATCAGTAACCCAGTAAAAATTGCCCACCAGGGCTGCACTGTCATTATTATCGTTTGCACCATTTAAGGGGTTACCCAGACCATCGGTTGAACCGTCATTGGTGAAGCTGGCTTCTGGCAAAATAATATGCCCTGCAACAAGCAACTGATTATTTTTAAGCTTTGACATACCCGCCGGATTAAACCATACCGTAGATGCATCTTCTGCATAAGCGGCAGCCCCGGCAAACGCATTACCCTGGCCACTGGCACTATTTTCGATAAGTGCAAAACCGGATGCCTGCACGGATGAATGAAAAAAACCGCCGACAATAACCGTAGATATTGCGGCGGATATTGCAGCAGATGTAAATTTTTTTACTGCTGTGGTTTTTTTCTCTGTATCAATCATTATATTTATTGTCATAATCACGTTCCTGTCAATAATGCTGCTAATGTAAATGTTTTTTAAACCCTGGTCAGGAAGCCGCCTCATCCGGAACAGCCCTTGGCCTGCCCTGCTCATCCACCGCCACATAAACCAGTTGAGCCTCTGTAACCGCAACTGTCTTCACCACGCCCTTTTTCATATGCTGCGCGAAAACATCTACCTGTACAGTAATCGAGGTTCTCCCCACCGATACCACCTCGGCATAACAACTGAGAATATCCCCTGCAAAAACCGGTTTTTTAAATTCAAACGAATCAACGGCTCTGGTTACCACAGCCCCACCGGCTCTGATAGCCGCCGGGATGCTCCCGGCAATATCAACCTGCGACATAATCCAGCCACCAAATACACTGCCACCTTCATTCAGATCAGCGGGCATGGCCGGCACCCGTATCACCGGAATTTTATCTTTGGGCAACAACATCACTGGTTTATCCCCGAACAAAACACGTCATCTAATTACCTGTGGCCATCATAGAGCTGGTCAATTTCTGTGCTGAATTTTTCCATAACTTTTGCTCTTTTTACTTTTAGCGTAGGTGTTAACAGCCCACCGTCTACCGTCCAGGGTTTAAGGGTCACATGTATCCTGCGTATTTTTGCGTATCCGGGAAATGCTTTAAGCCGAGCGGCCACTCTATCTAAAATCGCTTTTTCTACATTGCGCTGTTTAAAGGCATCCGGCGAATCGGGGTGTATGCTCAGGTTTACCGCCAGCTCTGTCCAGGCGGCAGGCTCAAGCACCAGTATGGCGGTGAGATAGGCTCGCGCTTCGCCTATAATAACAACCTGCTCAAACAGGCCGTCCAGGGCGATTGCCATTTCCATATCATTGGGCGGTATTTTCTCCCCATTGGCCAGCACCATAATATCTTTAAGTCGGCCTGTGATATACACATGCCCATCGTCATCGATGCGCGCCTTATCGCCGGTTTTTAACCAGCCATCTTCGGTATAGTTTTCCTTTGTGGCCTGCTCATTTTTCCAGTAGCCGAGCATATTGCTATGCCCATAACTTTGCAGCTCATCGTTTTCACCCACCCGAATATCAATGCCCGGTAATGCGACTCCGATGCTGGCGGGAATATTATCTTCAACTCTATTCACTGTAATAACCGGGCTTGCTTCGGTTAAGCCATAGCCCTGCACCAGCGGCAGCCCCAGCCCAACAAACAATCGGGCAACCTCTTGCGAGAGCGCAGCCCCACCACACACCGCCACGCGCATTTGCCCTCCCAGCTTATCGAGCACTTTTGATGCCACCAGTTTATCAAGCAATGGCCAGAATATCAGTTTTGGATGCCAGCCAGCACGGCCCTGATCACGCTGGAATTTTTGCCAGCCAACACTCACTGTGGCATTAAACAGAAACCGTGCAAAAGCCGATTTCTGCTTCAGGCCATCCTGTATTTTTCCGTATACCCGCTCATATATTCTGGGAACAGATATCAGCGTAGTGGGTTTCTGATTGAGTAAATCTTCACCCAGCAGCGCGACTGAACGAGAAAAGGTAACCACTGAGCCTAACACCATGGGTAAAAAATAACCCGCCGTGCGTTCCAGCATGTGTGATAAGGGCAGGAAAGACAGAAAACGCTCATCCGAGCGCCAGTCTGTGCAATGGCTCAGGGCAAATGCGTTGGACAGTATGTTGCGGTGTGAAAGCATCACGCCTTTGGGCCGACCTGTGGTACCGGAGGTGTAGACGATGGAGGCCATATCATCAATTTCGCCATCTTTTGCCTGCAACTCTCCGGTTAAACCAAACAGCCAGTCCGAAAGGGACTCCAGCCTTGGGTCATCCGGCTCATCATCCTCAGAAATTCGTTTCAGGCTGATAATTCTTTGCAGCCCGCCCAGGTCAACATCCGATTTGATCAGGCGTTTCCACTGGGGTTTATCCTGCACAAAAAGCAGTTTTATTTCCGCATGGTTAATAATGTACGCCACATTATCAGGCCTGTCATCGGCATAAAGCGGAACACTCACCAGCCCCATACCCAGCGCAGCCTGATCAAAAACTATCCATTCACGGGAATTTTTAACCATAATGGCCACTTTATCGCCAGGCTGTAAGGCATCTTTATCAAAAGCGGCCTGCCAGCGCGCAACCTCATTGGCCATTTCCTGCCAGCTGGATGCCGTCCAGGACTGACTCGCGACATCATACTGGCGATACGCGACAGCGTCAGGCGTTTTTTCCAGCCTGGCACGAAACAACCCCGCCAGGCTGTGTATTTCTGACTCTTGTATTGATTCTGTTCCCATCATTGAACAACTCTGTTGTATGAAATCATTTCTGTAATTCTTCAGCAGCCCATAAAAAAGCGGTATGGCATAACGGTTTTCATCTGAGCACCCTCCCTGAAACGCTCTGCCTGAAACACGCTGTTCAGGCATTTATTATTCGTCTTTAATTAGCTTTTGTGGTTATTCTCGCTGTTTTTTACACATATTTCCAGATATATCACTCTTTTTATTGCTGACAGACAAACTCAATGAACCCATGTCGATGAACTCGGCATCATATTAATTGAGATTCATCCCCGCCCACCACATTCTCAGGCGCAGGCCAACCTCTGTGCTATAACCTTTTTCAACATATCGAATATACCCTTTACTATCGATAATAAAGCTGTATGGCACCGCTTTAATTGCATATTGCCTGGCCCACCGTTGATCCGTGTCAACAATAACCGGCATCTTAAGCCCCTCTTCCAGCAAATACGCTTCGACCTCACTTTCACTCTCAACCCAGGTCGCCACGGTTATCACCGGGTAATCCTCTGCCAACGAGGCAATATTTTTACTTTCAAGCCGACAGACTACACACCAGGTCGCCCAGAAATGCACTAAAACTGGCGCTCCCCTGTATTTTTCCAGATCAAACACTTCGCCGTTTAGCTGCACGCCCTGAATAACCGGTGCCAGACCCTGTATATCGTCTCTGCCCTGCCATGCGCGCACCGAAAAATAAATGGCTATCAACAATAAAGACTGCGCTAAAAAACGCACGACTCCGGATTGTTTATAAACACTGAAAATGGATTTTAAGACAGTCATAGTTTATGGGGCTTCTGCAATAAAAATTGCCCGAAGCGGTGCCGGGTAACCCTCAATTGTTTTACCCTTATCGTTAACATCAAGAAAATTTTCCAGTGAATGAAAATTCATCCACGATGTTGCTCGCTGCTCCTCCCTGGTGGTAAAAGTTTCATCGACTAGCCTGATATTTTTATAACCACAACGCTTTAGCCACACCATCATCGCCGCACTGCTGGGTATAAACCAGACATTTCTCATTTGCGCATAGCGATCCTCAGGCATTAGCACCTGATGCTCATCGCCTTCAATAACCAGCGTTTCAAGCACCAGTTCGCCGCCGGGTTTCAGGCAGCCCCTTAGCGTATAAAGGTGCTCCACAGGAGAACGCCGGTGATATAGCACACCCATTGAGAACACTGTATCAAAGCCCTGAAGATTATCAGGTACCGCTTCTATCCCCAGCGGCAGCACAAATACATCACGCTGCCCAATAAAGTGGCGCATTGCCAGAAATTGCATAATAAACAACGGCGATGGATCGATGCCAATCACCAGCTCGGCACCCATGCCCTGCATGCGCCAGCTATGATACCCATTACCACAACCAACATCCAATACCGTTTTACCTTCTAGTGGCTTTATGGCCGATTTCAGACGTTGCCATTTAAGATCCGAACGCCATTCAGTATCGATATCAAGCCCATGCACATGATAAGGCCCCTTGCGCCATGGCATGAGCTTTCTCAACTGATTTTCAAGCTCATTTGCCTCAGCCTCCGATAACGCCTGCTCTGCCCGTACAGAAACCACATCGGCATTTAGCTCAACCTGTTCTGATTTTATCGCAGGTAATTGTGAGAGCACCGCTTTCCACTCGGCCAGCTTGCCAAACGATGCCTCAGAAAGGCCCTGCTTAACCTGAGCCGCCATTAGCGCCCCCCAGGGAGCCAGCGCAGTATCATCAAGCAGTTGATACAGACGCTCTAAATTCATCCGCTGATCTATATTCATTATCAATACCCGTAGCGTTATTGCCCTGTTTGACCGCCTTATTTAATCGCCCTGTTTAATCGCGAGGAAAGAAACAAAATTAAAGCACTGAAACCAGACCATCACTTCTGTAAAACCCGCACGTTTCAACCGCGATATATGCTGCTCGGGTGTTTGCGGAACAAGCACATTTTCCAGCGCCGAGCGTTTCTGGCTAATTTCAAGCTCACTGTAGCCATTGGCTTTTTTGAATGCATGGTGCAGCGCCGTTAAACGATGCTGCTCAATGACATCGGATGATTTAATTTTTTCAGACAGTATAAATACACCACCGGTATTCAAACCGGCATATATTTTTTCAATCTGGTGTTGACGTACCGATTCGACAATAAACTGTAATGTGAAATTCATAACAACCAGCGATGCATTACTGAGCGGTATTTCACACAGATCCGCCTGTAACACCTCGACCTTTGTCAGGGGCTTCTCAACACCTTCCTGTACCGCCCTGGCAATAGCACGGGATCTGTACTGTGATGTAATCTGTCTGCATTTTTCAACCATCGCAGGCGCATTATCAACCGCGATGATACTCACATCCGCCACATTAATACCCTGTTGCAGCGCCAGGGTAGCCGCGCCCAGTGAGCACCCCAGATCGTAGCAAACGCTGCCCGAGGTTACAAAATCTCGGGCCAGCACGGGGAGCATGGATAGCAGAGTGCTGTAGCCAGGAACTGAACGACCAATCATATCCTCAAACACGGCAACAACCGCATCATCAAACACGAATTCAGTAATGGCCTCACGGGGCTGAGAGTAGAGCTGGTCTTTGTTCACAGAGGGCAGCCTCTGAGACTCGGGAATGTTTTTCATTATCTGGAGCACGCTGACTGAAAAAGAAATAAAGCAGGTATTTTACACGTTATCCTGAAAAAATCAGCTGGATCAACACTACCTCAGCGTTTCAGCAACCTCTAATAATTGCGAGCGATACTTGATACCCGACTCTGTACTTTTATTAACATTTATCTCGAATTTCATTTTGTTTTCTACCCTGACAAAGCCAATCATCCCCCCTGATTCGCTAAATCCCTCTATATCGCTTACCGTAAGAACCGTTTTTTTAGAATAAATATCTATCAGGCCCAAATACTCTCTTTTATCTGATTTGCCAATATAAACAATATGGCAGCTTTCCGCATATTTGAAACCGGACACATAAACAAACTTAACATGCTTTTTATTAATTGTTTTGTCTGACATCCTGTCCAGATTATCACCAAATGGATTAATGCCATAAACACAGATATAAAAAGTATCAGGATCATCTTCAAAGGCATTTTGTGGCCAGTATATAAACCGCGCAAAGTTGAGCAGGTACGCCGCTTTTAACTCGTATTCTCTACTGGCATCAGAGCGCACAAGACTACTCCAGGCCGTGAGTATCAGCACTAAAACAGCACTTAACAGTGAATCTCTATATCTATATCTATACATTTATGACTTTTGAATTTCGACGCGACTCGTTCATTAACATCATTTATTTCACGATTCCTGCATTCAGGACGCCATAAAATGGACACCTGCCTTTAACCCGAAGCGACCTTAACGTTAATCTTACCATAGTTTTTTAACTACAGATAACCGCACCTTCTATTAGAATAGACTGATTTAACCTGAATTAAACTGATTAGCTTAAGTTAAATCAACAAGCTTAAATATTTGAATATAGCCATATGCTAATTAACATATCCACAGAACACCTCCGGGCACTTCTATGCTACAGTAATGATTACTGATTACAGACCAGCGTAACACCTGAGGATGCCCCCCTCACCTGAATAACAGCTTTGGCATATTCAACCTGAATTATTCCGGGATAACCGATGGCACAGATTAACAATTTTTCACTGCATACCGCTATACTGGATGACTATATTGAAATTAATCAACAGCTAATGTCCGGGCTGAACACATACTTAAACCATGACTCGACCCGTAAAACCCATCATTTTTTCGGGCGATACGAAAACATCTATATCAGCACTGAAAATATCCCTGTGCTGTCACAGATTCTGCTTGCATCAAAACGTCACGCTGCTGATATACTCGGCTTCAGGAAAGAGACCTTAAAAGCCGGACTCTGGTTTAATGTAATGAATCCCGGCGACAAAACCACCCTTCATCGCCATGATGATGACGATGAGCTACTCTCTGGTGTATATTACGTGCAGGTTACGAAAAATTCTGGCACACTGTTGCTGGAGCGCCCCCCGGTTCAGAGCAGGCTAACCCCTGAAGAAGGCCTGTTTGTGTTTTTTTCACCTGATACACCCCATGAGGTTACTGAGAACCGTAGCCCGCAATGCCGTGTATCACTTGGTATTAATATAGGTCCGGCTTAATTCTGGAAAAATCAGTTGGGTCACGAAAGTCTGCACAACTTTTTCGCACCAACGGATTAATCCAGGTTAATGATATAAAGTCAGGATGATCTGAAAATGACTCATCCATAAATGACATGCAAAACGAATTAGAGATAAAGAAAAATCATGAAACGCTCAGTTATAATGTTTATATTGCTCAGCTCATTTATCGGCTGGGTTTTCTGGTATGGCAGCACCTTACCCGAAAAAAGCCAGGCCAGCATGAGCCAGTCATTTATGCACAATGAAAAGAAGCTCAGAGAGCTCATCTTTAATTTTCAGTTATACCCAAAATGGCGAGAAGATGTTTATGCGGTAAAGAAAGTGCCCTCCAGAAACCAGTACCATGCATGGAAAGAAACCGATGGGGATGGCCGAACAACAGCCTATCAGCTGCTTGAACTTAAGCAGAACGGAGCCGTAACTGAAATAACCATTGATATAGTGGGAAAGAAACAGCAGTCCCTCGGGCACCTGCATTTCAAAATCGTGGGACACGATGATGCTTCATCAGGCGAGCTTACAATCACACAGGACAAACTCATACCCAACCGGATATCCAGAGTCGTAGAAAAGCTGCTCTCACGGGACGCTGGAAATATTAATACCTATTTTAGTTCAATCAATAATAAACTCACCAGTGATATGAATCGGGAGAAAAGATATCCGCCATCACAGAAAAGCATGCCGGCTACCGAGAATGCCACGGGGACTACCGTCAGGCCTACGGCAAAAGCTACCAGCCCGTAGCCTCTTTCACCGCCTGACCCAGCTCGGCCGGTGAGCGAGTTGTGGTAACACCCGCTGCTTGCAGTGCCTTAAACTTTTCTTCTGCGGTGCCTTTACCGCCGGAAATAATAGCGCCCGCATGCCCCATCCGTTTGCCTTTGGGTGCTGTACCCCCGGCAATAAACCCTGCCACGGGCTTGGACACATTGGTCTGAATGTATTCAGCCGCCTCTTCCTCCGCAGTGCCACCAATCTCACCCACCATGAGAATCGCTTCAGTTTCAGGATCCTGCTCAAACAGCTGCAAACAGTCAACAAAGTTCATTCCTGGAATCGGATCACCACCAATCCCGATACAGGTGGTCTGACCATAGCCCAGATCCGTTGTCTGCTTTACGGCCTCATAGGTTAGCGTACCCGAGCGCGAGACGATTCCAACCTTGCCGGACTTATGAATTTCACCGGGCATTATGCCTATTTTACATTCCCCGGGGGTAATAATACCCGGGCAGTTAGGCCCAATGAGTCGAACACCCGCCTGATCCACTGCAATTTTTACCTCCAGCATATCCAGTGTGGGGATCCCTTCGGTAATGCATACAATCAGCTCGATACCGGCATCCACTGCCTCAAGAATAGAGTCTTTACAAAAGGCAGCGGGCACATATATAACGGAGGCTACGGCGGCGGTGTGATTCACCGCTTCGCGCACGGTATTAAACACCGGCAAATCAAGGTGGCTTTGCCCACCTTTTCCCGGTGTTACCCCACCTACCATCTGAGTACCATAAGCAATGGCCTGCTCAGAGTGAAAAGTACCCTGCTTACCCGTAAAGCCCTGGCAAATCACTTTGGTTTCACTGTTAATTAATACACTCATCTTTCTGGCCTCTGATGCTGATCTTTTAATTTAATCGTGGAAATTTTAACCCTGCCGGTTTTAATCATGACTGCGCGGCTGCCACGGCTTTTTTCGCCGCATCAGTTAAATTTTTTGCAGCGATAATATTAAGCCCGCTTTTTTCCAGTAAGCTGGAACCCAGCTGCGCATTGTTTCCTTCAAGGCGCACGACAATCGGTACTTTCACACCCACTTCCTGTATTGCACCAATCACCCCTTCAGCAATTAAATCGCAACGCACAATGCCGCCAAAAATATTCACTAATACGGTTTTAACTCTCTCATCCGAGAGAATAATTTTAAACGCCTCTGCAACCCGCTCCTTAGTTGCGCCGCCACCTACATCAAGAAAATTAGCCGGGTCCCCGCCCTGTAATTTAATTAAATCCATCGTCGCCATCGCCAGCCCTGCGCCATTAACCATGCAACCAATGCTACCCTCCAGCGCAATGTAATTTAAGTCCCACTCCTTCGCGCGATTTTCCCGCTCATCCTCCTGGGAAGCATCCCGCATGGCCATAATATCTGTCTGACGATACAGCGCATTATCATCGACATTTATTTTCCCATCCAGGCACAGCAGATTTCCCTCCTGTGTTAATACCAGTGGGTTAATTTCCAGCAACCCCAGATCTTTTTCAATGAACAGCCGAGCCATGCCCGACAACAGTTTTGTAAACTGTTTCACCTGCGCACCCTGCAAACCCAGGCCAAAAGCCAGCTTGCGGCACTGATAAGGCATTAAACCCAGCATAGGGTCTACCGTGGTGCGCAATATTTTATCCGGTGTCTCAGCCGCCACCTTTTCAATTTCTACGCCGCCCTCTGTTGAGGCCATAATCACAACTCGCCGAGTCGCTCGATCCACTACCGCGCCCAGATATAGCTCACGCTCAATATTGCAGGTTTCTTCAATTAAAACATGGTGTATCGGCTGACCCTTTTCATCGGTTTGAACCGTTACCAGTTGACTACCGAGCATTTTACCCACCAGATGGGCAACCTCTTCTGCATTATCGGTTAATTTAACACCACCAGCTTTGCCTCTCCCGCCTGCATGCACCTGCGCCTTAACCACCCACTTTTCGCCACTAAGCGCATCAAGCGCTGCCGAGACATCCCCCGCCGAGCTCACCACACGACTTTCAGGCACCGGCATACCGTATTGCTGAAATAAAGTTTTGGACTGATATTCATGTAAATTCATTATTTTTTTCTCCACGAACGGTTACGACTATTTTGTCACGCTTTCGAGTTTACTTATCCGGTGGCAGATGAATAGCCCGGTTATCAACCGCTAATGCGGCTTCATGCAGTGCTTCAGATAAAGAAGGGTGGGCAAACACCGTAAGCGCCAGATCTTCTGCACTGGCCTGCATCTGCATCGCAATCACCGCCTGCGCAATAAGCTCTGAAGCCTGGGGGCCTGAAATGTGAACCCCCAGCACACGATCTGTCTCGGCATGAGACAATATTTTTACAAGCCCTGTAGTATCACCCTGCGCCTTTGCGCGTCCACTGGCCGCAAAAGGAAACTTGCCTGATTTATAATTTTCGCCCGCAGCTTTTAGTTGCTGCTCGGTTTTACCCACCCAGGCTATTTCAGGGTGAGTATAAATCACTGAGGGAATCAAATCATAATTAATCTCAGCAAACTGGCCCGCAATAAGCTCAGCAACCATTACGCCCTCCTCCGAGCCTTTGTGTGCGAGCATCGGGCCTCGTACCACATCGCCAATGGCATACACAGCAGGCTGTGATGTTTCACATTTTTCATTTACATGAATAAAACAACGCTCATCCAGAACAAGATCCACTTCTTCATCAAACACATGATCGCTATTGGGCTTGCGCCCAACGGCAACTATCAGCTTATCAAACGTTTCCTGGCAGTCCTGCGAACCCACCTGGTAGGTTACCTGTACTTTTTTTGAGCCTGCCACTGCTATAATTTCGGTTCCCAGCAAGCGTGCATTTAAACGAATATCCAGCCCCTGCTTTTTAAACGCGCGCGCTGCATCGGCGCTAATTTCTTCATCGGCCATCGGTAAAAACGCACCCTGCGCTTCTAAAACAATCACCTCAGAGCCTAAACGCCGCCACACACTCCCCAGCTCCAGGCCAATAACACCTGCACCAATAACACCCACTTTTTGCGGCACCGAATCAAAAGCCAATGCACCACTGGAATCAACAACTATATTGTCTGTAAGCGGAGCTGCCGGAATTTCTATCGAGCTGGAACCACTGGCGATAATAACATTCTGCGCTGCATAAATTGTCTGTGCCTGATCCTTTGTCACTTCTACGTGTCTGTCTGCCAGCAATCGGGCAGTACCTGCAATACTTTGCACCTTGTTTGCCTTTAACAACGAAGCAATTCCTCGGGTTAACTCCGATACAATTTTATTTTTCCTTTGCATCATTGCGGGCAAATCAAGTTCCACAGAATTCAGCACAATACCATGGAGTTTAAATTTTTTGCTCGCCTGCTCAAACATCTCGGACGACTGCAACAGTGCCTTGGATGGGATACACCCCACATTCAGGCAAGTGCCTCCCGGTGAGGCCTTGCCTTTTTCATTGATCCAGTTATCAATGCAGGCGGTTTTTAAACCCAGCTGTGCGCAACGAATCGCCGCCACATAACCTGCCGGGCCTGCGCCAATAACAATCACATCATATGTCCCGGCCACGTTCTGCTCCGTTTTCAGTGCCATCGCTAAACCCCCACCAGTATACGCGCAGGATCTTCCAGTACCTCCCTGATACACACCAGAAACTGCACCGCTTCAGCACCATCAATAATACGGTGATCGTATGACAGTGCCAGATACATCATCGGCCTTGCCAGAATTTCACCGTTTTCAACCACCGCGCGTTGCTGAATTTTATGCATGCCTAAAATACCACTCTGGGGCGGATTAATAATTGGCGTTGAGAGCATTGAGCCAAACACGCCACCATTGGTAATCGAGAAGGTTCCACCGGTTATGTCTTCAATACTGAGCCGGTTATTTTTTGCTTTATCAATAAACTCAGCAATACCCCTTTCCAGCTCGGCAAAACTCATCTGATCTGCATTGCGCAGTACCGGCACCACCAGCCCTCGGGGAGATGCCACCGCCACACCGACATCAAAAAAACCATGGTACACAATATCGCTGCCATCAATGGATGCATTTACCGCCGGAAAACGCTTCAACGCTTCGATTGTGGCCTTGATAAAAAATGACATAAAACCCAGTTTAATTTCATATTTTTTTGCAAACAGATCTCTATATTTACTTCTCAGATCCATCACGGGCTGCATATTCACTTCGTTAAACGTTGTTAATATGGCGGCATTATGCTGCGCATCCAGCAGCCGCTCAGCAATGCGTGTGCGCAGGCGTGTCATCGGCACGCGTTTTTCAATTCGCTCACCCTGCATTTCAACGGCCACGGATTTATCTGCGTCTGGTTTACTGACCGTGGATTCACTGACTGTGGGTTTATTAGCAGGCACTTCAACTGCGCTTTTCTGCCTCTGTATCCAGCCAAGCACATCCTCTTTAAGCACCCGCCCATCTCGGCCACTGCCGGTGATATCCGCTGCTTTTATCTGATGCTCTTCCATCATTTTTTTAGCCGAAGGCGTAATAAACACCTCGTCACTCTGCGCTGTATTTTTTTCTGATGCCGTTTCTGACACCGCGTCTAATGTCGCCAACAACTGCCCCGCTTTTACCTCCGCCCCCTCAGGCTGATGAATTTCCAGCAGCACCCCGTCAGTCGGTGCAGGCACTTCCAGCACGACTTTATCTGTTTCCAGATCAACCAGCGATTCATCTCGTTTTATTTTATCGCCCACCTGTTTACGCCAGGCCACCACCGTGGCATCTGACACTGATTCGGGTAACTCGGGCACACTGACTTCTATTGACATAATGTCTTCCTGTATTTTGGGTTACTGCTGATTTTGTGCAACTATCCGAAACGTTTTTTATTCTTCACCCGTCAACGCTTCTTTTACCAGTTTTTTCTGTTGCTGCGCATGTATTTTGGCCGAACCTACCGCCGGTGCTGCTGACGGTGCTCTACCCACATATTCAACCATACTATGGTGGTCGAGTTTGGCTGCAAAACGAGGTTCAAAATAATCCCAGGCCCCCTGATTTTTCGGCTCCTCCTGACACCAGATCAGTTGCTCAGCATACCTGTATTTTTTAAGCAGCTGATTAAGTCGAATAGCGGGAAAGGGGTAAAGCTCTTCTATTCTAATAATCGCAACCTGATCAAGCGCCGCTTCTCTGCGCTGAATTAACATATCGTAGTAGACCTTACCACTGCACATAACAACACGCTTTATATTATCTGCACTTAAATCATCCACTTCATCTATTACGCTCTCAAATGTACCCTGCGTAATATCATCCAGTGCATTTATAGCCAGCTTATGTCTGAGCAGGCTCTTGGGGGTCATTACAATTAACGGTTTACGCTGTTTGCGTATAATTTGCCGACGAATCAGATGAAATATTTGCGCAGGGGTACTCGGCACACACACCTGAATGTTATTCTGTGCACAAAGTTGTAAGTAGCGTTCCAGGCGAGCCGAAGAGTGCTCAGCCCCCTGCCCCTCAAAACCATGGGGCAACAACATGGTTAAGCCGCATAACCGATTCCATTTCTGCTCACCGGCCACAATAAACTGATCGATAACCACCTGAGCGTTATTGGCGAAATCCCCAAATTGAGCCTCCCATATAACCAGTGAATCCGGCTCGGCTGTTGCATAACCATATTCGAATGCCAGTACCGCCGCTTCTGATAACAGTGAATCGATTACCAGAAAACTTCCCTGCTTTGCAGACATATTACGCAACGGCACATAAGTGCTGCCATCCAGCTGGTTATGCCAGACAGAGTGGCGATGAAAAAAAGTGCCTCGCCCCGAGTCCTGCCCCGACAGGCGAATCGCATGGCCCTCATTAACAAGACTGGCATAAGCCAGTGTTTCTGCAAAGCCCCAGTCCAGAGCCAACGCACCCGCTGCCATTTTGTGCCTGTCCTGCATGATTTTTTCAACCCGTGGCTGCAACTGGAAATCCGCCGGGCGTTTTTCTAACTGCTCACATAACCGTCGCACAGTTTCAAGCTCAATAGACGTGTTCGCGGTGCTCAGGTCACTGGCGTTTTCATAGGTATGCCAGTCGATATGAAAGGTGTGATGTGAGGGCCGATTATTCTGAATAATTTCCGGCACAACACAATGCCCCATATCAAGCTCATCACGATAGTTCTGCATCATTTCATCGGCCTCCCCCGCCGCCAGCGTTTCATCCTTTAGCAGTTTCTCGGCATAAAGAACCCGCGTGGTTTGCAATGCATTAATTTTTTTATACATCATTGGCTGTGTTGCCGAAGGCTCATCCGCTTCATTATGTCCGTGGCGTCGGTAACATACCAGATCAATCACCACGTCTTTTTTAAACGCCATACGATAGTCCAGTGCGATTTGCGTAACCAGCATAACCGCTTCGGGATCATCCGCATTGACATGAAAAATCGGTGCGTTCACCATTTTTGCAATATCAGTGCAATAATATGTAGAACGGCTATCGTGGGTATTGCTGGTAGTAAAGCCAATCTGATTATTAATCACGATGTGCATGCTGCCCTTGGTTGAATAACCTCGGGACTGCGACATTTGCAGCGTTTCCATAACCACACCCTGACCGGCAAAAGCTGCATCGCCGTGAATCTGTATTGGCAGCACCTCCATGCCCGCCGTATCGCCACGACGATCCTGACGTGCGCGCACTGAGCCCTCAACCACCGGTGCAACAATTTCCAGATGAGAAGGATTAAACGCCAACGCCAGATGCGCATCGCCTTTGGGTGTTTGAATATCCGAAGCAAAGCCCATGTGGTACTTTACATCCCCCATATTATCATTATGTGCTTTAGTGCCGTCAAACTCACTAAACAGCTCGGAAGGGGTTTTACCCATCACATTCACCAGCACGTTCAACCGCCCTCGGTGTGCCATGCCCATGACAATTTCTTTTATGCCATGACTCACCGCACGTTGTACCATTTCATGAATCAGAGGAATAAGTGTTTCAGCTCCTTCCAGCGAAAAACGTTTCTGCCCCACGTATTTCGTATGTAAATATTTTTCCAGCCCCTCGGCGGCGGTGAGTCGTTGTAATAGCCGGATTTTTTGCGCTGTTTCCATATTTGCATTACCGCGCACCGTTTCAATCCGCTGTTGAATCCAGCGTTTTTCTCCGGTTTCCGTAATGTGCATATACTCCGTACCAATCGAACCGCAGTATGCCTCAGATACAATATTGTATATTTCCTGCAAAGAGCCCTCATCCGGCCCATACAGCGAACCGGTGGCAAAAACGCTCTGCATATCTGTATCACTGAAATTATAGCTTTGCAGCGAAAGCTCCTCTACAACAAACGCATGATTACGGCCCAACGGATCTATTTTTGCCTGCTGATGTCCACGAAAGCGAAACGCATTAATGAGCTGTAGTACTTTTACCTGCTTGCGTTCATGCTCCAGTACGGCACTGGATACCGACTGCGCTGGCGCCAAAGAAGTGCCCCCTCGATGCTGGGTAATACTGCGAAAGTGCTCTCTCACCTCTGAATGAATCGTATCTTTTAACGTACCATTCACCCGTGGCAAAGTAGCAAAAAACTCCCGCCAGCTATTATCTACATCATTCGGATTCTGTAAATAGCGCTCATATAATCCTTCCAGCCAGGCCGCACTACCCGCATCCAGCATTGAACTTTGCCAAAGAGCCTGCATTGAAATGTGTGTTTTTTTTTCGCTCATATCCTGGATCTAATGTAAACTGAATGGGCCATTCACTATTCTTTAAGTTATAGCTTAAATACCAACAAGCTGCCTTAACCCTGGAAAATCATATTTTTCCAGTAGTAGCTTCAAAGGTAAAAACTGTGTCGAAGGCAACGCCTGCAAATCAAACCAGCGCCATTGAATTTCTTTATTTTCAAATTTTTCAATATTTACCACCCGATGTAACCTGGCAATCTGGTACAGACTAACCGTGTGGCGAATTAACGGCGTATCAGAAAAAATATTATTCGTATAGGGGCCGGGTTTCATATCCATTATTTCTACACCTGCCTGCTCCAGGCAGTAGTCCCGAGCAGCCTGCTCCACAGATTGTCCCCCGGGCAAATATCCCCCTGGACATTGCCAGCCTTCAAACACCTGCTGGCGAACTCGTCGCCCCAGCAGCAGCCTTTTTTCATGGAAAACCAGGCTCGCTACAGCCGCTGCAACCGGCTCTTTTTCAGACATACTCCCACTCCTGAATCGTTATTTTTACTTTTTAGCTAGCGATTTTTTAACCTGAATTAATCAGCTGGACACTAATCTACGAAGAGCCAAAAATATACTGCCTCCTTCATTGGTGACAGGCACTTTTTTCATATCGCTATACAAGCCAGAGACCTGTGCAGAGTTTCGTGACCCAACTGATTTTTCCAGGTTTAACCTAAATTAATCAGTTGACCGCGCAATAATGCGCTAAGTGGTTGAGAATATTGTGTATTATATAATACCTCCATTCACCCGTTCGGTGAAGAC
>VAOX01025993.1_pt1 | contig 19766 bp, 18 predicted proteins | sample 3393891 | NCBI WGS metagenome assembly VAOX01 (sample SAMN08290429, study PRJNA428436) | hydrothermal vent metagenome | isolation source: Deep-sea hydrothermal vent chimney | place: Indian Ocean: Southwest Indian Ridge | depth 2822 m m | reverse complement strand
TCTTCTATTTCCATAAACTTATCTGTATATTTTGTTAATCGGTGCAGTGCATTGGACGGCGTAATTATACAGGAAATTCACATTAATCTACGAAGAGCCAAATTAATAGAGCCCTGGGTGGAACAAATTACGATCCAATAATTTTAATTTGAAACGACAAGGTAAATATTTGATCTTCGAAGGAAGTGGATTTGACCGCCTGGTTGGTATGTGTTAGAAAAGCGCAGTTGATCTTGCACGACTGGGATGGCCCTATAATAAAATACTATCCACCTTCTATCCGGGAACTAAAATTACGAACTGGCATTAGCCTGGATTAGTAGCACTGCAAACTTGAATCGTTTAGTTAAACGCCTCAAAGTGTGCTTCTGAAAACGTCTCTGATTGCCCTAAACTCCAAATGTTTCAGAATTCACCTTACAAATGAGCACAGGACACATCAAATGAAATGCTCGGCATCAACATCCCGATCTACAAAGAACCAAAAAAATTAAAGCCCTGATTTTTCATTATTATATTTAAATGCAATCAGGATAAAACTCATAACTATTATCAGAGTAGCACACACAACTAAAGGCGTATTACCCGTTAAGCTGGCATGAACAAGCCATGCCAGATTTCCCATAACAGCTAAAATCAGCATAAGCATTGAAATATCTCTGGTCTGATATGTTCTGAATGCTTTGTATAGCTGTGGTATAAAAATTAGTGTGGTCAACACTGAGGCCAGCCATGCAAATACTTGTTCAATGGGCATATAATTCTCTATGAATTTAACAAATCATTTCTTCTGCTGAGTATAATACGCTGTATCCTGCTAAATATACAGAAAAAATATAGCCTTATTCATTTGCCGCTATGGAAGTACCTGCGCCCTGATAAGCTCACCAATAATTTCAGTTGAAGATACCCATACTACAATATCATTAAATGGCATTGTGGAGTTAACACCCCCATAGCCGGTTTTAAAGAAGACATTGTCATTATTAGTGTTTTCAGATTCTGCAATCGATGCAGCTCCTGAAGGACGACCTGTTGAAAGTATAATAGCAATCAGCCCATTTGCTGCAGGAACCGTAGAAGCTGAGTTTAGATCATAATCAAGTACATTAATATCTCCATCAGCAGCGGAGCATAAATCAATCGAGACATTTTGTTTTGCACTGGTACTACAGGCTGTACCATCTACGGTATCTGCAAAACCACCCGTGACTCTGTAAATAAACGCCTGCCCCCAGGGGTCATGCTTATGGGGGGAGTTCAGTGTTACATAAGCAATTGTACCCGTATTACTGCTACAATTAGTTGATGACAAATCTTCAATACCATCTGAATTAGTATCCGGACATGGCAGACGATAATTACTCAGAGAAAAATTAATAATTGCCTGTTTAATATCAGCTAACTGGCCTTTTGTCTCATTTATGGATTTCTCTTCCAGTTTAGAGCCTAATGGCAACAATAAACTACCCAGCGTAAAAGCCACTATTAACAGTACCAGAGAAACTTCAATTAATGTAAAGCCCTTTATTTTATTCATAAATTCTCCTCTACTGATAAAGTATCTGATCATTTGATAATGTGCTATCTGGTGTTATAAAAAGCTGATCATTAGACTGATTAATCGCATCTTCCAGATAATCGCTTCTATTGCCAGAACCTGTATTTAAATATAACCCGGTAGCCAGAAGAACAAAATCAACATTTGTAGCACTATTTACTGTTAGGCCAGCCGGCTGGTTATTGCAGCCAGTTATAATGGAAGAATTTATACAGTCTGCTCTAGCCTCATAAATAACATATTCTAACCATGGCTTAAGATAAGATCTGGCAGTAAAGTCTAATAGTGGCGGATTAGAACTACAATTTATATTTATATTAGACAACGCGATGAATCCACCTCCAGGTAAAGTAGAATCATCACACTCAAATGTATTATCACCTAACAATGCAGGATGCGGGTAACCTGTGAAATCAGAATGAAATTTTTTAATCATCGATTTAAGTTCTGCCAAAACACGGCGCTCAAGCTTAGGCATAAGCTCATCAATTGTCACGTATATAAACTGATCGTTAAACGTATTGCTTTCAGCGGCTTTTACGAACTGCATATCTGTATCAGCGTTATTAATAACACCAATACCGGGAACATTATAAGCATCAAGAAAATTATCGGAACTGGTGCTGTTTCGATTCTGACCAGAAAGAGCTTTACCAGGAGATATGCATATAAATGCTACACGATCGGATATTATATTACCCTCCTGGTTATAAATCGTGATCCACTGATTATATTGACTACTATCCAGAAATTCCGAGCTAAAACCGGCATTACTCACATGCCTTACCATGTATCTGGAAACCGCGTACCATAATCTGTTGCCATTGCCATCTTTTAAATTAGCATTGATATCTATAAAATTGCCATTACATTCATCACGAAGCCATGGGAATTGACCTAATAGTAAACTGTTTGTCAGGGGATCTGTATAGTTGATGCAATCGCTTTTACCATCATAAACACCTGGATCATTTCTTCTGTCGGGGAATGGTAGCCGACCAAACTCCACCCCCGATCCATAGGGCATATAGGATATATAAAAATCTTCCAATGAACGTTTTACTTCACTCAGAGCAACTATAGTACGCGCATCTACATTTATATCTGAATCAGAGCTGTTATTTAAAGAGATAAGAAACGCTCCTCCAGCAATAGTAAGAATGCTAATAGCAAAAACTAGTAACGAGACACCTCGCTGATTTATTACAGGGGAAGATGAGCGAAGATTAGACATGTTAATTCACCAGAATTAGTTTTTATCACTGTTAACTTCACCAGCAGCCTCATCAGAGGAAACCCCAGCAGATTCTGGTACTGTTTCAACCGAATTTATAAGATAGCTATCCTGTACTTCTTTTTTTGATTCATCCCATTGCTGCCCTGGTTTAAGTGATATGTGTACTTTATTGACACGCACGGGAACTTTGTAATTTTTCCGTTTAGTAGCTGCGCTATCTATTATTATCTGATTGTTTAAAATTGGTGACTGTAGTGTATTTTTATTATTAATGAAAATTACGGGCGTTTTATTACCACGAAACACAGTGCCCTGTAATTTAATTTTTACGGATTTACGTATAGCGCCAGACGCTGCCTGAACTTTATCGGTATATTTGCCCTGATTTCGTAATCGATCAAGCTGATAACGTAGCTGTTGAGTTGTAAAAAACGTTCTTAACAGCTCAGGACCATCAAGTTCGCTCTGATAATTATTACCATAGATTTCAAAGGGCATTAATAATATAAATATAATATATAGGTTTCGCATCGTAAATTAACCCTGCACATTTTCACTATCAGGTGTTATTGCTGTTTGTTTCTGCATTGTGTACCAGTTTAGCTTACATAGAGCCGTAAAATTTTTACCTGTAGTCGAATCCAGTAAAGATATTTCAGTTCTGTAGTTTCTACTAATAGAACAGCTCTGGATATCAAACAAACCTCTGGCCACTTTATCCAGGTGATTAATGATGTTAAATAAATCACCTTCATGCAATAATTGCATTTCAAGTGTCATTGAAGATTTAAATAGTTTTATATCCGGGTATCTGAAACTTAAACGCACAGATGAAACTGCCTTTCGCTTTTCAATACGATACTTTATATAAGGTATTTTAAAACGAACTGTTGCCGACTCAATAACATCGACCCAATTAAGTCGGTTTTCATTTCCAACAATGCCATTATTAATTAATTCCTGATACTTTTTTTCATACAATGCAAGCAGTCGCTTCCTGTCAATTGCCTCATAATAACGTTCTCGCGCATAGTCCAGATCACTTTGTGCAGATTGCAATGTTTCTTTTGATGAACTCCAGACGGCCTGTGAAACAACTACTACTATCACGGATATGAGCAGAACCAGTAAAAAAAGCACAATTTCTTTTTGGGATTTTAATAGAATATTCAATATCATGACTTACGCCCATCCATAAGCAGCTCGATTTCGAAACGACCATTAATATCATCTTTTCTGGAAGCAGGCCCTGGTGAGCTGCTGATTTCATTCTCAATGCTTGAATTAGAGCGCACATCAACTGGCAGTTTATTCAGCCTGAGCCGATGTATTAGCTGATTACTCCGAAAGGCTTCTGCAATATCATTAATTTTATTAACTGAATTTTTAAGGCTTATTTTTGAGACCTGTATAAAACCAGAAATAATAGCATGATGCCTTACAGGTCTCTGATCTGCATAGTCAATGATATTTTTAATTTTACTATTTTCAGACTGAAAATTATCAAACTGATATTGCTGCCAGCTTATTTTTGAAACCTCGGTATCATGCATTCCAGTGCGCGTTAAAATTCGACTAATAGCAACCATAAAATTCTGCGGAGATACTGATTTTGAAGATCTTATTTTTTTGCTCAAAAGCACAGATGATTGCATAGCTTTTGTTAACTTTAATCTGTTTTCAAAACTGGCGAGCCTTTTTTCATAATCTTTGTTAATTGCATCAGTCTGTCCATTCAGCGTTAAAGCCTCACTATCAAAAACCTCTGACTCTGAAATGTAAGAAAAAGAAAACAGCATCGATAGTATTAAAATAAAAGTTCCTACGATTTTTACAGTAGACGATAAAACCTGTTGATAATAGACTGAAAATATTTTTTTATTCCCATAGTGGCCAAAAGGAAGCTTCAGTGACGCACAAATATATGAAAAAACGGCATTGCTGTAATCAGATTTTTCTTCAGAATTAATAGTTATGCACTTTAGCATATTTTCTATTTCTTCATGGCTATGAAATACATACTTTAGTAAATTCGTATCTTCACACTTATTTTTAATTTTATCAATATTTTTCACATCCGATATTATATGTATTTCTATCTTTTCATCGAAACCAATATGATGTTGATTTGATAAAAACCGCATAGTCTGTTCAACCTCAGCGGCTATATACTCTCCTGTTTCTACCTCGATCGAATTTATAACTGAAGACCTGCTGTGTTCAAAGCATCCGTTAATAAGTAGTGTTTGCCGAAGGTTACCAGAATCCTGCTGAGAGATAAGAAGCACATTCCTGGAACTGGAGTGTAAATACGAATAAATTTTTTCCGAAAGTAAGGGAAGCGACCATATTCCTGATATTGATGTATTCGTTTTTTTCAATATATCCAGCCATGGGCTGAGTATATCTGGATTACTTAAAACACAATAGAGAAGCCGGTCATCTCTGCGTCCAGTTTTTTCTCGAGCAATAATTCTATAATAGAAATAGTCTCTTGATTTTCGATACTGACGCTCTATGATTCTACTTACAATCGACTTTCTATCTACAGCCCCCACATGGGGAATGGTCTGTTTGATAAAGTCCTCTTCTATTAAGTCTACGAGTATCCGCACTGGTGTGTTAATAGTGGATTTAAGGTAGGTTGAAAATTGACTGAAACCATTTTCGTCTGAAATAAACTCAAAGGTAGCTATACATTTTTCATTTTCCCAATGAAAAATAGCAAGCCTGTAAGCCGATAAATAAAATATTCTTTTCACTTTTAAATATACTTATATATTAATAATTACAGTTGAATTTTAGTTAATGAATCATATATAGGGCCTAGCACAGCTGACATAATCCACATCATAATACCTCCAAGTATTATAGTTAGCACAGGCGTCATTGATGCTTCCATTTTATCAACACTGTCTTTTACTTCTCGGTTATAGAAATAGCTTATATTTAGCAGAGATTCATCGAGAGCACCTGTGTTTTCACCCACTTTTAGCATGCGTATTACCAATGGCGGATATGTACTTACTGAATCAAAGCTTTCTGATATCATTTTACCATCTGATATTTGTTCTCTTACATCCTGTATAGATTTTGTGAGCACCGCATTACCCATTAATAACTCAGATATTTTTAATGCATCAAGCACTGTAATTCCTGATGAATACATCATTGCAAAATAATTTGCGAATCGTGCCAGGTTTATTTTTAGAATAAGTGGTCCGAATATGTAAATTTTTAACTTTATCTTATCTATCATCATTCGCACATTCGGTTTTTGCCTGGCCAGTTCTCGTAATGCAAAAAACAGAACTACAGGAGTCCCAAAAACAAGATACCAGTAATTTCCCAAAAAAGATGACGTAATAATTAATGCACGAGTATGAATGGGTATTTCTCCACCAATATCTTCAATAAATGGAATAAGTTCAGGCACAAGTGCGATCATCAAATATGATACAACAGCGACTATAACAACCGTCACTATCGCAGGATATATCATTATTTTTTTAGTATGCGAAATTAGCTCGTCATGCCATTTGAGTGTTTCTGCCATATCATGCAGAACTTCAGATAGATGCCCACTCTCCTCTCCTACCTGTACAAGAGTAATATATACCGTATCAAATATTTGTGGGAATTCTGCCAGGGCACGAGAAAAATTTTTGCCTCCCTGTATTTCATCAATAATGCCTGAGATAACCTCCTGTAAGCGTCCTGTATTTGCTGTCTCTTTAAGATCGCTAAGGCCATCCAGTATGCTAACACCTGATTTTGTTAACTGCTGCATTTGAAAGGTAAAGTTAATGAGTTCATGACGGCTTATACTTTTTGATTTAAAAGAAAATAGTGAAGGTTTTTTCTCCTTGCAATTAATTAAGTCCATGCCCATACCCATCAGGCGTTTTTCAAGATCAAGTAAATTATCTGCTTCCATTCGATCATGCCGGACTTTTCCTCTGGCATCAACAGCTTTGTATCTATATAGAACTGTCATAGCTATAATCTATCCGTTAAATCAATGACACGCGTCACTTCATCAAGTGTTGTAATGCCTTCTAAAACTCGCCTTATTGCATCGTCAGCAAGTGACTTAAACCCTGATTCTTTCAGATGCAGTTTAATTTTTCCAATGGTAGTCTGCTCTGCAATTAACTCATCAAGCTCAGAGTCAACACGCAACACTTCAAGTATTGCTATGCGGCCTCTATAACCTGTATGCTCACACGCGTCACACCCCTGTGCTTCAAATATTATATGCTCTGAATCTGCTTCAATCCCCATTAATGTTAGTTCAAAATCATTTGCACTGTGCGATACCCTGCAATGGGGACATAATTTTCGAACAAGACGCTGGCCCAATATACCAATTATGTTTCCAGTCATAACATTAGGCTTTATCCCTATGTCTATTAAACGTGGGACAGAGCCAATTGCGGAATTAGTGTGTAGTGTTGAATATACCTGATGTCCTGTCATTGCAGCTCTAAATGCCATCTCAGCCGTATCAGTATCACGTATTTCACCCACCAGTATAATATCAGGATCCTGTCTCATTAATGATCTTATGCCGTTTGCAAAATCCATCCGCAGAACTTCGTTAATAGAAGTTTGCCTTATCATATCCATTGGATACTCTACAGGATCTTCAAGCGTCATGATATTTACGTGCTCTGAACTCACATATCCAAGCATGGAATACAGTGTCGTAGTTTTGCCACTTCCTGTTGGCCCTGTTACAAGTATAATTCCTTCTGGCCTGGCCATAATAAGCTTGAGCTCTGCCAGAACCTCATCATATAAGCCAAGGTCATCTATATTAACAATTCCCTTTGCTCGATCAAGCACACGAAGTACAAAATTCTCCCCATGCGTAGTCGGTTGCGCAGAAACACGAAAATCAATCTGGTGGCCTCTGATATTAAGATTTATACGGCCATCCTGTGGTGCACGAGTTTCTGCAATATTCATATTCGACATAACTTTAAGCCGCACAACTATTGCAGACCAGTAATCTTTATGTAAACTGCGCACCTGACGCAATACCCCATCAATGCGATAGCGTAATCGAAGAAAGCCGCCCTCAGGTTCAAAATGTATATCAGAGGCGCTACGCTTGACTGCATCGGCAAGTATCGCATCAACTAACCGCACCAAAGGCTGACTATAAGCATCACCCTCCACGTCAAGGCTGTCATAATCTACTTCGCCTGTTTCTATCTCATGCAAAATACCATCTACCGATAGTTCATATCCATAAAACTGATCTATTGCATCTGATATTTCACTTTCACTCGCAAGCAGCGGAATAATTTCAATTTTATTTCCAACAATAGCACGTAAACGATCAAGCACTATCAAATTGTATATGTCCGTCATTGCTACGCTTAGATAATTTTCTTCTATATCGAGCGTGATTGGAATGATATTAAAACGCACCGAGAGGTCTTTGGTAATCATCTTAAGTGCATCTTTATCGGGTACTACATTAGACAAACTTATGCTCTCTCGACCTAACATCTCACCTAATGCATCACGCAGCACTGCCTCGGTTACAAAACCCAACGAGATAAGCGCTTCCCCAAGAGGCTGACCCGTTTTTTTCTGATCTTTTAATGCGATGCTAACCTGATCATGAGTAATTAATCCCTGCGAAATGAGCTCTTCGCCAAGACGTTTTTTCTTTGCTTTTAATGCCGAACCAAGATCCGAAATTGCTAATGTTGAGTCATCGTTCACTGGAGACTCTTTTTAAGCGAAATAATTCGGTTTTTAACGCCTGTGGCTGAGAAATTACCACCATTTTTATGCTTAAGTTTAAGGCTTGCCATATAAAATTTCAGTGCCTGTTTTTTTTTATTAAGATGATCAAGACTAATCGCAAGATTAAATGCGTAATCAGCATTTTTATCATCCACAGACCATGCTTTAAAGTACAATTTTTGTGCCTCTGGCCACTTTTTATCTTCACTATATATATTACCAAGCGCAAAATGAAGTGGTGCAGCATCAGGATCATCTCTCAACATAAATTTAAGCCTGCTTTCACTTATCTGCGAATTTGACTGTTTATCAATGCCGATTAATCCTGCTGTAGCAATACTATCGCGTGGATGCAGGCTTAAAATATAATTATATTTTTGACGTGCATACTCATATCGTTTCTGTTTAATAGCAATTGCAGCCAGGCCAAGTAACGCATTTCTGTTTTTTTTCTCAATGTTTAAAACATTCTTATATATTTTTTCTGATTTCTTGTAGTTTTTTTTATAAAATTCTGAATAAGCCTGTAATAATTTTCCATGTACTGGATCATTTTTTTTACTACGAGTGAAATTTACAGCTGTAGTATTTTCAAATTTACGATTTTCTGGTTGCTTATTTTTTTCTTCGTGCAGTATATTTTTTTTATATTTATCAGTTTCGAAATAACCTAATTCAGATAACTCCAGGCTTTTCTTATCAATTTTATTATTATTTTTATTCACCATTAATATGGATGGTTCAGTATTTTTATAGTTATAATCTATTTTGTCATCTGCAATGTAAATACCCTGTTTTGCAGCCTGCATTTCAATATAAAAATATAAAATTGAACCTGTAATTATCAACAATACCAAAATAGCTATTGATATATTTCTTTTTATCTTCTTTTTTCTTCCATACTGATTACTTTTATTAATTAGTTCAGATAGAACCTGCTCGTTTTCAATTTTAGCAGTATCATATTTAGTATTATGCTCTTCTCTAGGTTCACTTACTTGTGCCAGAGTATTTCCAGAAGCCGGTATTACATCTGTTTTTTTGTGATCAATTTCAGTTATGTTGTTTCTTTTTATTTTAGTTTTTTCAAGTTCAGTTTTTTTAAGCTCCAACTGTTCTGGTTGCTGTTCTGGCAGCCTATCTGTAAAGCTTACTGCTATGAGATTTTCAACTTCAGGGCTGTTCTCTATATCTACTGAAATATCAGCCGTTTTATTACTCTGACATCTTGTTTGCGTGATAGCTACAGGTTTTTTTTCAGGTTCACTAACCAGGGGAAATTCCTCATAACTGACATTTTCACTCTTATCTTTCTTCGAAATATTCTGTCTGATTTCGGAATTCAGTTCTAATTCCAGACTTTTATCCTGAACATGGCTTTGCTTGCTCGAACTACCACTATCATGAATAGTCTGCGTGTTTTTGTGTTTTTCGTTTGCCGCTTTTTTTAAGGCATCAAGTAACAGGCTCATATCTTTCTCAATTACTCATGATGCTTTGTTATAGTGCCTGCATTGCCATTATTAGCACTACCACTTTTTGCTATCGGCTTTAATGGCACAGGTAAATACTGTTCGAAATTTGACAAATCACCATCAAGGCTCGCATGGCGTATAACCATGGGTCTGATAAATATAATTAATTCCGATTTTTCTCGCAAATCATCTTCAAAACGAAACAACGGGCCTATAAATGGCAAACTTGAGAGAAAAGGTACGCCCTTTGTATTATCATTAACGGTATCCTGCATTAAGCCACCAATAACCGCAGTATCTCCGCTATTAATCGTTAAAATAGATTCAATTTCTCTCACCTGAATAACCGGCACTGCGGAAATTACACCCGCATCTTTAAATGCCGGGTTCGGGTCTTCAACAGTGTCGATTACACGGGATATTGTAGGTCGGATATTGAGGGTAACAACGTCATTTTCATTGATATAAGGTGTTACTGACATTACAAAGCCAACAGGAACAGTTTTAATCTGAGTCTCAAATGTTGTGAGTGTCTGCCTGTCTGAAATTGATGTGTCTACATCCATCTCAAAATATACTATGTTATCAACCACTTTAAGTATGGCTGGCTGATTATTAATCGCCATTATTTTAGGGCTGGAAAGCACCTGAACATCACCAAATTTTTCTAGCGCCCTCAGGGTTGCTGTAATCTGGCTACCACCACTTGTGCCCGTCAATGAGAATGATGAAAAAGGTGACTGGCCTAAATTCGCCCCCCTTAAATCAGTTAGAATACTAAGGCCTGAAGTTATATCATCTGAAATAACAGACCAGTCAACACCTGCCTGGTATCTGTCGCTGAGTTTTATCTCGGCAATCGTTGCCTCTATCATGACCTGGCGCTTTGAGTTATTAAGAACCATATCGATAAAACCCTGAAGCTCGCGGTGCTGTTTGTTTGTAGCACGTACCATTATTAAACCCGCTTCGCGGTTAACAATTACATCATTACTACCATCAGAACCTGAAGAGCTCGAAGCCTGACTCTGCTCTACTGCCGCACCTGAATCTGAAAGTATTTCAATAATATTGTGTGTGAGTGATTCCCAGAATTTATTATCTGACTTTAAAGTAACCTCTGTTAGAGAACTATTATTTTCATTGTTATTTGAGCCACCACTGCCACCACTACTCCCGCCGCCGCCTCTCTGGGTGTTACCAATATTACCCTGCCCGGTTGACCCAATATTGGTTGCTACACGTATAATACCTTTTGATTCTCTGGATATATTTACATAGTCAACTTTATACGTATGCAAATAAGGTTTATCTGCACGAATGCGCAACGTATTTTCATCCATTGCATAACGCACACTAACCTGCTGTGAAATACGCTGTAGTATTTTCTCCAACGTCTGATCTATTGCATTTAGTGTGACAGTGCCCTCTATATCATCATGAATATCGAGATTAATCTGTGCATCTCGTGCCATCGAAAAAAGTAAATCTTTTGCAGATACACCGCTAACTACTACTGTATATGTTTCTAATTGAGGCCGCTTAACTGGCGGCGGCAACAGGGTAGTTTGCCTGATTATATCTGGAATATCTATCTGCTTCGGCTGGCTTTCTGTGATATGTCCTTTTGAGAACTCTGGAGGCCGTGTAGGCCCACATGAAACCGAAATAACAACAATCAGAACGGTACCGGACAATATACCTCGCCTGAACATTGTGGGATAAAATATTTTAATAATGTTTGAAATGCTCAATTATATATCCCGCCTTTATCTACAAGTTGATGGCCAGTTTTTCGTATATCAGCCTTTATTCCCCTGACGGTTCTTAAATAGGGACTACTTTGCATTAACCACGGTGTGAATTTCTGTAACTGTATTACCGCAAACTCCCTGGACTGGTATTCATTGTATAGCACGCTGTATACTTTTCGACCACGAATCGATGCCTGATAGATATAAAGGTTTCTGTTATCAAGGAACTGTTCAGATTTTTCAATATAACTTAAAATTTCGTTTTTAGCCCAGTTATCGATTAGTATTAACTGAATTGTGTAACTATCATCTTCTGCTGTTTCTAACCATAACCGAGTTTTGTTTATATGCTCACTGAGAACATTTTCAGTCGCATCGATTTTTTTACTAGCTATATTTTCTGACACTACTGAAACACTCATATCAGTTTCTACTGTTGTCATATCCACATTGTTTTTTTCATAATATGTAGCCTGAATCGTTTCATTTTTATAAAATTCAGGGAGCAATGTACCAATCCAGACAGATGATGCAACAATTAAAAATAGAATAGCCATTCCTGACATTGCCTGTAAATTAAAGTTATTTCCAAAATCACTATCTTTTGCTGCCATATTTATGTGCTTTGACTTTATATCATGCCTGCCGTCTGAATAGGCTGCAAGCAATGCTTTATCAGCCAGTATGTTAATCCGTCTTGTTAAGCCATTTGATTTTCGCTCAATATTATTAGCTATTTTTTCAGAAAATAAATCAGGCCCCCTGTACCCTACCACTCTCATTCTAAAATTTAGATACTTATAAACATCGTCAGCAGGGAAGGGATCGAGATAAAAATTATGTGTTATGCGTTCTTTTAATTGCCTGATTACTGGAAGGCGCAGTTTTTCATCCAGCTCAGGTTGTCCAAATAAAACCATTTGTAAAAGCTTGCTATCATTGGTTTCAAGGTTACTTAATAATCTAATTTCTTCCAGCGTTTCAACTGGCATGCTTTGCGCTTCTTCTACAAATACCACCACCTGGTTATTAGCGGCATGTTTATCAAGTAGATAAGTCTGCAAGGCCTGCATAACTTCAAGTTTTCCTGAGTTTGGCGTGATGTCCAGTTTTAACTCAAATGCAATAACATGCAGTATATTATCAGGCGAGAGGCTTGGATTTGCTATATAAACAATTTCGATATTTTTGCCCAGATCAATTTCAAGCATTCGACATATCATCGTCTTTCCAGATCCAACTTCACCTACTACTTTTATAATTCCTTCGCCTGAAGTTATCGCATAAATTAATGCATCCAGCGCTGCCCCTCGCTTATTTCCTGTATAAAACATACTGGTATCAGGCGTAATTTTAAATGGCTGACGCTGCAATCCGAAGTGCTCAAGATACATATTTTACCCGCTCAGATTTTAGGTTCATTTTTTTGCATTCTACTGTACAGTGTTGTTCTGTTTATTTTTAGTGCTTTTGCTACTTTACTAATGTTTCCTTTGTATAAAATCATTGCCTGATGTATTACATTTTCTTCAAGCTCCTGTAATAGATCATTTAAATTAAGGTCGCCTTCACTAATTTTTTGCTGTATTAGTGTACTGTTAAAAAATTCATGTTTGGCGTATCCCTCAACAACATCCTGCTGTTCAAGTTCAAACTTTAGTTTATCTGCACTAATAATCTGGCCTGGATATTTGGTACATAGGCGAATAACTATATTGCGCAACTCTCTCACATTTCCCGGGAAGTTATATGCAGCCCATACGCGTTCAGATTCCTGATCTAACTTAACTGGTTTCATAGACTCCGCATAGAAACTCAGAAAATGCTGTAATAACAGTTTGCTATCAAGCTCTCTTTCACTCACCGCTGGAATATGTATTTTTAATATATTAAGTCGATGAAAAAGGTCAGATCGAAAATTACCGTTGTTGACTTCATATTGCAGTGACTTGTTTGTGGCTGCAATAATGCGAGCCTGTGATTTTATACAACGAGTTTCACCTACTCTGTAGAACTCTCCGCTTTCCAGCACACGCAATAACTTTGCCTGTAAGTCATAAGCCATTTCACCAATTTCATCAAGAAACAATGTGCCAGCACTCGCTTCTTCAAAAAAACCTTTATTCGCTTTATCTGCGCCTGTAAACGAGCCTTTTGCATGCCCAAACAATTGAGCCTCAAGTAGCTCAGGGGCTATTGCAGCACAGTTTATTACTATATATGGATTATTCGCACGGTTGCTCTGCTGATGCAACGCGCTTGCAACCAGCTCTTTACCGGTACCGGATTCACCTTCTATTAATACCGGAAATACAGAAGCCGAGAACTGACTTATCTGCTCACGTAACGTGGCGATGGCCGAGCTATTGCCAATAATCGTTGTAGATTGTTGTAACGGTTGCCGAGATTCAACCAGCCTGAGCATTAAATGATGTTTAATACGTGACTGTAGCAGTACCGGGTCTGCCGGTTTAGGAATAAAGTCTACTGCGCCAAGCGTTAGCGCATGGTGCATATTTAACTCATCGCTTTGCCCGGATAATACCAGAATTTTTATCTGTGAGTCATGAGCCAGCAAATCCTCTATAAGCGCAAATCCTTCTGCCGGATCATGGGCTAAAGGCGGCAGGCCGAGGTCTACAAGCGCAAGATCGGGTTTAAAGTGCCGGTTTGCGAGCAGGTGTTTTGCCTGGACGCGCGACTCCGCTGAACTGATCTGATAATCTTTATTCAGAATAAAGCCGAGACTTTCAGTAATAATTGGATCGTCATCAACCAGCAGTACAGAAGGTTTTTGCACCGTTTGATCAATTACACCATCAAGCGCTTCGCTCATGGTATGTTTCCCTTAAAAATGTAGCAATTACAGTTATTTAGACGTAATTTCGCATTTAGTCAATGTAAGGGTTTTCTAATACCATCCTGCGATGCCTGTTTGATACAGACGCGCCCCTGTTGTCCTGTTTGCGACTTTACTCCGTTTCCTTGTCGTGCATAGTCCACTATAGAGCGGATTACAAATAAAAGCTTACGCCGGTTTTTATATTCCGTAAAGCATTATTTTGTAAATAAATATTTTTTGTAGAAAGTAGATACTTTAAATACTACCGCTAAAGCCCAGTTGACGCCATGCCTCATAGCTAATAATCGCAACCGCATTAGACAGGTTAAGGCTACGGTTATTTTTCTGCATCGGTATTCTTAAGCGCTGTTCTGGCGCCAGACTATCCATTACTACCGATGGAAGCCCATCTGTTTCAGAGCCAAATAGCAGCACATCGTCTGCCCTGAACTTTATCTGATCATGAAACTGCTGCGCTTTTGTGGTGCAGGCCAGAATTCTTCGTTTTCCCATTTGCTTTAAAAACGCACCATAATCTGCATGCATGGTGACATTTGTGAGATCGGCATAATCCAGCCCGGCTCTGCGTAATTTTTTCTCCTCAAGGTCGAAGCCCAGAGGTTCTATTAAATGAAGCTGGCAGCCATTGTTGGCAATTAAACGGATAATATTACCTGTGTTAGGGGCAATGCGAGGCTCATACAGGGCGATATGAAACATGATACAGGATCTATCTCAGAACAAATCCGGTATTGTATAATGATTAACCCCACACTGACATAGGTAAATCGCTCTCTGAAGGGTATACTTAAACTCGCTCCAGGGGTATATTACCCAATTAATAATATTAACCAGTATGATCTGAAATAGCCTATAACCAATTGAAAAATCAGGTTTTATTAATGGTCCTGCCACTCCCCCGTCGGGTATGTTACCAGGCACCGGTTCATGCATCCCGTCCATTCAACTAACTCGGTTAAACCAGTGACTCGAAACGATCACCTTATAATATGCCATGCCTGTGATGCCTTACAGAAAGTACCTGAAATGCACCCTGGAAATACGGCTGATTGCGCATGCTGTGGTAGCCGTCTTTTTCGCCAGCCCAGGGGTGGACTGGACAGACCCCTGGCACTAATTTTTACGTCTTTACTGCTCTTTATTATTGCAAATTTATACCCAATACTAACACTTAATATTGCGGGTATAGAAAGCACCACAACCCTCACGGGAACCGCTTTGGTATTTGTGCAACAGGATCGAATTATTCTTGCAACTGTTGTCTGGTTCTCCAGTGTGTTTATACCTGGCTTTGTTATTACGGGCCTGTTATACGTACTAGCCTCTGCCCGCTTCAAACGCAACTGGCGCTACGCTAAACCCGTTCTCACTCAGGTTAGTCGATTACTGCCCTGGGGCATGATGGATGTTTTTTTTCTGGGCGTGCTGGTGGCTCTGGTAAAACTGTCCTCGTTGGCAGATATTATACTGGGGACTGGCTTTATAGCTTTTATCTGTCTGATCGGGGTTTACGCTGCTGCAATTTCATCCGTGGAAACTCATATGCTATGGAATTGCATAGATACATGTACAGATACCTGTAATGAGACAGAACTGATGGATACACATTAAAAATGGCTCAATTTATACGTGCAAAAGATCAGGGTCTGGCCGCCTGCCATCGCTGCAAGATGATAGTCAAACTATCCGATAAAACACATGCCAGCTGCACTCGCTGTGGCTCAACCGTTCACTACAGAAAACATGACAGTATCAATCGCGCATGGGCCTTTCTGTTAAGTGCATTTGTCATGTATATACCTGCTAATACTGAAGCCATTATGCACACTGTCGCATTAGGCCAGCAAAGCTCGGACACTATTTTATCAGGCGTACTATATTTTCTGGCGCATGGAGACTGGCCTGTCGCTCTGATAATTTTTTCTGCCAGTGTATTGCTGCCCTTGCTTAAAATGATATCTATCGCTTATATTCTTTTAATGATACAACGTGGCTCAAACACCCGAAAAACAGAAAAAACTAAACTGTATATACTTGCCGAGATCATGGGACGTTGGTCAATGGTTGATGTTTTTGTTGTCGCACTACTTGCTGCACTGGTTCAATTAGGCAGTTTAACAAACATCCAGCCCGGCCCCGCCGGTGCTGCCTTTGCAGCAATGGTTATTCTAACCATGTTTTCAGCAATGGCCTTTGATCCAAAATTAATATGGGATCAGTCCCGAGAGTTAGAAAATGATGAATGAAATGCCCGAAGCTCAGATTAAAAACAGGAAATTTTCAATATCTCCCGTCTGGGTTATTCCTTTAATTGCAGCACTTGTTGGAAGCTGGCTTGTTTTTAAAAGTGCTATTACAGATAATATTTTTGTCGAAGTGTCTTTTAAAAGCGCATCAGGACTCGAAGCCGGAAAAACTATTGTAAAACTGCGCAATGTAAAAGTCGGTGAAGTCAGGGATGTTAAATTCTCTCCTGATCTATCCAGAGTTATTGTTGTTATGGAGTTCACCGGTATATCAGGAGAACGAATAACAGACACCGCTCGATTCTGGGTTGTTAAACCCCGAATTGGCATTAATGGCGTAAGTGGTCTGGATACATTATTAAGTGGTGCCTACATAGAAATTGATCCAGGTGAAGCCGGGCTGGTCACTGATAAATTTACTGGCTTCGAAGAACCTCAGAATTATCAATTAGGCAACCCGGGCTCAATATTTTTGCTCAGAGCCGATAGCCTGGGCTCACTCTCCAGAGGCTCACCCATTCAGTTTAAAGGCATTGATGTCGGTATGGTAACTCGCTATGTGTTGGCTGAAGATCATAGCCATGTTGAAATAGAGGTATTCATTCGCGCACCACATGACGAATATGTTAGAGAAAACACTCGCTTCTGGAACACATCAGGGTTTGAAATAGAACTAGGTGCCAAAGGTTTAAAGCTTGATACTGAATCGCTAACTTCAATTATTACAGGTGGCATTACTTTTTCAAATCATGTATCCACAAATAATGCTTTAACTAACCATAACTTATCAGCAAATACAAAAAAAGCATCTTCGAGAACAAAGTTTAAACTTCATAAAACAGCACTGCCTGACATTGAGGAGGCGCTAACCTATGGCGCACAGATGAAACTGTACTTCGACGAAGGGGTTAGCGGTCTGTCTGTAGGGGCCCCCATTGAATATAAAGGGCTGCGTCTGGGTACCGTAACCAGGGTTTCTGTCGAATCTAATAAAAATCAGTCCGATATTCTGACCTACGCTATTATTGATATTGAACCGGAGAGACTTCCCACGGACAATTTCGACCTTAATCTCACTAAAGAAGAAAGAATCAAGGAGGTTTATCGTTATTTTGAGCACATGATGAAGCAGGGGCTAAGAGCCCAGCTAAAGGGCAATTTAATCACCGGCCAGTCTTTAATTACACTGGATATGTTCCCTGATATGGAAAAAGCCTCAGTAAAGTATAAAGACGGAATATTTATATTACCGACTGCGCCAGAGACCTTTAACGGCCTTCTTGATCAGGTCAATAAAATTATGGCCAAAATAAACGCTATGCCGCTGAATGAAATTGGAAACAGTCTTGGCAAAGCCACTGAAAACATAGATGGCCTTATAAAAACACTGGATGCTGCCACGAAAAATGTAAATAATCTGATAAAATCATTGGATGTTGCACAAGGCGGTACGACAGGAGTTCAGGCCAGCGAAATGATGGAAGAACTAACTCGGGCGGCTCGCTCGATCAAATCCATGGCAGACTATCTGGAAAGACACCCTGAATCTTTGTTAAAAGGCAAAAAATAGCTTTTTAATATATTTCAAAATTACCCAACAGGAGCTACGAATGTTTCGTATATCATTTATTGTGAGTTTTATTATATTTCTGAGCGCCTGCGGAAGCTCTCCTAAAACTCATTTTTATATGTTAAATACACATACACCCGTCGAAAGCTTTATTAATAGCGATGAAAATTTACGCGTAGGTATCTGGAAAGTTAAACTACCTGAGCTGCTCGACAGGCAGGAGATTGTAGCACGCACCGGCCCTTATACTATTGAACTGGCAGACTTTCACCAATGGGCCGGAGGATTAAGCAATGATATAACACAACTAATTGCAGGCCAGTTAAGTCAACTTTTAAAAACTGACCGCGTGGTGATTTCACCCTGGTCTTCATATCGTAAAAATCAATACCAGGTAAAAATTCATATTACTCGCTTTGATGGTGCGTTAGGGGGGGAGAGTATTTTAAGTGGTGCCTGGAGCCTGTTAAATGCTGATGGAGATAAAGAAATTACCAGAGATGCATTTAATTATAAGGTGTTTACAAAAGACAAAACTTACAGCAATATGGTTAAGGTACAAAGCCAGTTAGTCGTGCAGCTAGCTGAACAGATATCCAGGGCTATTTTAGCTCAAAAGTAATTTAGTTTTTTATTTTACCGGTTATGCTTGCCCATATACCATGAGCTACACCCTGGACATTCTTAAAAAAAGATTTAATATTCTTTTCTTCAACACAAACAAGGCAGTAACTTATGTACGGAAAGAAAATATTTATGGCCTCTGCTATTCTGGCGGGATCAATTTTCCCTGTTAGCGGCGCATATGCAGAAGATATATACTTTGGTGTTAAAGCCGGGCCAATGCTTATTGACCTCTCTGGCTTTGATAATTCGACAAATGTAGGGTTTAACATTGGTTTTCCTATTATACAGGATCGCTTTACTATAGAAGGAGAAATAACTACAGCTGTTTCAAAAGGAGATGCCGAGTTTATTGGCGATGAATGGGATGTGCTAACACTGGCTGGCTATGCCGTATATCGTACACGTTCGAAAACTTATTTTAAGGGAAAAGCAGGCTTATTATATGAAGACGTGAGCATTTCCGGCGGCTTTTTTGGAAATGGCGCATCATTCACTGATACCGGTTTATCACCTGGTGCAGGTGTAGGACACAAATTACAATCTGGCCACAAAATAGAACTCGAATTAACTATTATCCTAGATTAATCAGTTGACTCACGAAAGTCTGCACAACTTCTTGATTCGTATAGCTATATGAAAAAAGTATTCATCACCAATGAGGTGATTTCAC
>VAOX01004725.1_pt1 | contig 19841 bp, 15 predicted proteins | sample 3393891 | NCBI WGS metagenome assembly VAOX01 (sample SAMN08290429, study PRJNA428436) | hydrothermal vent metagenome | isolation source: Deep-sea hydrothermal vent chimney | place: Indian Ocean: Southwest Indian Ridge | depth 2822 m m | reverse complement strand
TTTCTAATTTGGTAGTTAACGAATTAACATTAATAACATCTTTTACAGGGGTGGAAATTCCAGTGGAACTGTCTTTATGTGTTATTGTCATTTGGTACATTTTTGTAAAGTTTGGTAATAGTCCATATGTATTAAAATCACAAATATAAAGAATGCTATATAAATTAATATTCCCCTTTGATGCAACGGTCTGCGATAGATTAAACATATGAAAAATTAATGGTTTAATAGGAATAACCTCTTCACTTTTATCAGATTTCTGACCAATTATATACATTCTTAGTGCAAATATTAAATGTGTCTGTGACAATTTCATTTTAATTGCTATCGTTCGTAAAAAATCTTGAAATAATCCACTAACACCATCAGTTATTGTTATGACACCGTGGGATGATGTACAGTTTTTATCAAATGGTGAATTAAATGAGAATGTATTTTCATGTGATACTATTACATATTCTTTATTGGAGAATTCATTAATTACTAACATTCCTACATTTCCACTTTTACCGTGTATAACATCACCGGGGTTTGTTAATATTAAATCAAAGTCAGCATTAATAGCATCATTAGTATTGTCAAATACTGATAATGTATGTAATACGGTATAATGATTAAAATCTAATAATTTATTTTTGGACATTTGAAGGTGTCTGATTTGGTAATATAGTCAATAATACTCTTTGGTAGCTGGGAATGGTTATAGTCATTCCACTTAACAATTCTTCATTTATGTCCACTATTGAATTATATTGTAGAATTAACCAATCCAAATCTACTCTATTATAATATATCATAGCTATTATATCGGGACGCTTTTCCATTGTCTTTGTTAATATTATCTTTATATCATCTATATTATTTTTTTGAAATTCCTTCATTGTCCAATATCCAAGTCTATTAGTAAACTGATCTACGGAACCTCCAATGGAATATCTACTAGTTTTTACATCTAATGATGATTTATTAGTATATAATTTAAACATTATTTACCATCCTTCTAACAACCCCAATTTAAATTTTTCATAATTATATACCTTGAACCCTGCCAAATTATGAACTTCTGTAAGAGATATTGTTAATTTAGTTATTATTGGCATTGGAGTGCCATTATCAGTTGGGATATAATCAACTGATGATGGATACGTAATATTAAGTGAACCAACAACTACTGGTACTCCTCTAATATTATCCTTATATGCATATAAGCGTAATGTTTCTGGAGCAATTTGATATTTGCTAATCATTGCACTACTCTGTCCCAATGTACTAGACATTGGCATTCTCCAAGCCTTTAGAAGTGATATATTCTTAAAATTATTAGTTGCCTCTTTAACTGTTCTTGAAACAAACGTCGCACTTATTGTAAATCTTCTGCTGTGGGTTCCCATCCAAATTACAATGCTGGCGGGAGCGCGAATAGAGTCTATCGTAATCAATGAATTGCTTCCAGACTCTTCAAGTTCTGGTGTAATATCAAAGGTTACTGCCCTTATTAATTCTTTTCTGGTAGGCCCTGCCGATCTAACTAATCCTAATCCACTATCATATGGTCCTCCCTCATTCCCAACAAGGGTCACTTTATTTTTTGCTTCTGCAGGAATAACATTATACCTAGCATTAAAATCCTTACTATTATCAGAAATTGTTGCTGTTGACACCTGTATAGAAGGTTTTTGTTTTGGTGGGGTTGGTATGGAGAATATGTTTGTCATGAATGTCCTATGCAATCATATTTATGAATTTTTTAATTTGATTGTTAGCCTGAATATCCATCGTTATCACATTCCAATATTAACATTCCAATATAAATTTTATAATACCTAAAATCTCATATAAAAAACAACTATAAATACATAGATAAAGAGATATATTTATGGAAACTGTTATTGCCCAATCTATAAACCCACTTATTACAAAATCACATAAAATGCCACCACAAACTTTTAGATTACCAACCAGGGGAATTTATTATACTAATAATGAGATATCTGATGATGTTGTGGATGGTGAATTATTAGTATATCCAATGACAACATTAGAAGAGATATATATCAAAACTCCCGATATGTTATTTCAAGGAACTGCTGTTGATAAAGTAATCAAAAAGTGTGTTCCTCAAATATTAGAACCAATGAAATTGCTGGCTAAGGATGTTGATTTTTTGCTAACATGCATACGAGAAGTATCATATGGGAAAAAATTAGAAATATTACACATTTGTACATTATGCGAAGATCCTAAAGAAAGGTCATATATTATTGATATTGATGCGTTTATTTCTAATACCAAGGATTATGATCCTTCAGAATTGAGTGCATATAAATCATTTGATATAGATAACTTTTCAATAATAATAAAATATGCAACATTTGAAGAAATGTTAAAGATTGGTAGAGATTTAGATGAAACTACACCCGAAACTGTGTACACAACCATAGTTGATGGTCTCTTAATAAATATTGAATCAATTGATGGAATAACAGATAAAGATGTTATACGTGAATTTATTGAACAATGTAGTAGACATTTTCAACAGAAAATATTACATTATATTGAGGATTATAATAATTGGGGAGTAAAGCTCGAAGCTTCATTCATTTGTAGAGATTGTAAAAAAGAACAAAAACAGTTTATATCACTAAACCCGGTTAGTTTTTTTACGGAACCCTCAAATCAGGAAACAAAAAGTTAATAAGTAAAATGATGTCTGATCTTGAGGGTTCCGTGCGTGGGATATATTCCCATGGAGTAGAAATTTTATATTTCATGAGGGGTGCATATGATAGGGATGATATGTTTGATATGACCCCAATAGAAAAAGAAATAATTTCAGAATTTTTAGAAAAAAGAATTAATTCTGAATTGGAAAAGGAAACAAATCATGTCTATTGATTATGTGGGTATTGATCCATCATTATCATGTACTGCAATCGTGATAAATAATGAAAAATTTGTATTTGTAAATGCTGATATTGCATTAACTAAAAAGGGGGAGTTTACAAAATGGTTTGATCGATGCTCTTCTTATTGTGATATTAAAACATATGAAATTAAAAATTATAAATTATATGAATATTCAGCAGTAGAAATATATAAACTACAGGCTTATGATAAAATAACCGATGATATAATTTCTGTAATTAAACAAAAAACATCATCTAAAGGTATTGTTATATCAATGGAAGGATATAGTTATTCTGCGTTGGCTGGTCCACTTATTGATTTAGTGGGATTCAGTACAGTATTAAGGTTAAAAATATTACGGAATGTAACTAATGATCTTATTATTATTCCTCCATCAACCTTAAAGTTGGAAGCTGCTAAGATGGCATATACACCAATCAAAAAAGGTAAAAACTTATATTATAGAAATAATGAAGGGTTACGGGGAGGAAAATTTAAGAAGAGAGAAATGTTATTGTCATTATTAGATATTCCATTTAATAATGATCCATGGCTGTTGTTCTTAAATAATTATAGAAATGAATTACTTACAAAAAAATCAATACCTAAACCAATTGATGATATAAACGATGCGTTATTGTTATATAGGTTACGGAAACAATGAATAAATCATTAAATGGATTTCACTTGGTGTTATATATGATAAATAATCATCAAATGCTACGAATAATTAGCTTGACGTGTAAAATAAACCAACTATTATTATCAGCAAGAACTACCTAAGAACTACCTAAGAACTACCTAAGAACTACCTTATATTAATTTAGCAATATTAATAAGTTCAATTATAATATTGTACAATTTAATAAACCTGAATAGGCTGCACGGATACGGGTAACTCCGTCTATGTCGGACAAGTAATTAAGTCCAACTGAGACTTAATATTAAAATACTTAAAGGTCTATATGGGGGATGTATTAAAGCAATAGATTTCTGGTTTAATCTGCTTAATATAATCTCGACCCATTAAAACAGTGATAATCACAGTTGTGGTTTCGCAAAGTAATTTCTAATCAATTAATGTAAGATATTACAGCCGATGGTATGTATTGAACTATATATCGTCAATCTTTGGTACAGGATAAACGTACTGGGTTCGGAGCAAAGGTGTCTGCTATCCCTAAAGTTCCCACTGAATAATCGGAAAATGATATTTAGTGGTAAATATTTTGAAAAGCGGGGAGGAGAAATTTAAACCTTTGACCATTAATTCGGAACATTAGGAAACGAACATGAGACGACGCAGTCGGTAAAATGTTCTCTGCGCAGCAGACAATAACTTAGAATATTTTAGCTTTAACACAATAAAAAAGAAATAAAAAGCTTCGCTTTTTCCAAAGAAAAAAATTTTGCAAAAATCCGAGGGTTGTGTGGTTACACGACCCTGAATAAAATTTTTAGTGAATTTGTTTAAGTCATGAACATATACACAATGGACATTTCCAGTAATTAAATACATTATTGAAATTCATGTACAAGAATATTAACCACGATCAATGTATTGTTTCCCTTCGGTCAAATGAATCGGGATGACCACTACGTTCCTTCATCCCAATCCATCGGCAGTGTTGTATGTGGTATTAGTGATATAATATGTACTTGTAATCAATTAGTTATTGTGATATTATTGGTTAATATAAATTGGATATGTATATATGGGTATATTAGATTATTGGTGTTTAGTTTCACCCCCAAGAGAATCACAAATTGAGGTTTTACATTTTATAGAAACTGCATTAAAAACACACAAATATATATTTTGTGAGATGCCTGTTGGTAGTGGTAAATCGCCAGTAGGAATAACCACATCAGCATATTTAAATGGTAAGAAAGGAAAGGGAAATAGCTTCATATTTACACCACAAAAAATATTACAGAGGCAATATGAAGATTCATTTACTCCACAGGAGTTATTCTCTTTGTATGGAAAATCCAATTATACCTGCGATCATAAACATACAAATTGTGAATTTGGATCTAAATTCAAGCCGAGATGTCCCACATGTCCTTCAAGAGATGCATATACTAAATTTATGACATCTCCAAATTCCGTATTAAATTATCAATTAGGACTTATTATATCATCTAAAATAGAAGTTATGAAAATCAAAAAACGAGATTTATTAGTATTGGATGAAGGACATAAATTGGAGACATTTCTTACTGATTTTAATAGCATATCAATAACAGAATATACCTGCAAAAAGTTTGGTTGTAAGTATACATATTCAAATAATCCAAATAAAGTTATTATATGGATGAAAGATGCATATATTCCTTCATTTTGTTCATGGGTAAAAGATAATATGTCAATTTTATTTCAAATAAATGATAAATTATTAGAAGGTACACCATTGACAAAAGCAGAAATAACTTTTGCAAATGAATTTATTAGGTTCAGTGAAGATTTACCTAATATACAAACGTATTTTATGGATACAACAGAAAATATATTATTAAAATCTGTAATAGTTAAAGAACAGAATGGATTCCGATTTAAACAATTATTTGGTAAAGATAATTTTAAAGAATTAATTTTACCATTAGCAGATAAATTTCTATTCATGTCTGCTACATTTCCAGATATACAATCTACATATACTGATTTAGGAATTCTTCCTGAAGAAGCTACTTTCATATCAGTAGATTCAGAATTTGATAAAGAAAAAAGACCTATAATTGTATTACCTAGTGGTAAAATGACCTATGGATGGGACGGGGAATCGGATGATAAAGTAGCACTACGAACAAATATGATATCTACAATAACTTTGATTTGTAATGAATATCACAAAGAAGATAATGGGGTTATTCACACATCCAGTTACGCGATTTCTAAGTGGTTAGTTAAAGAATTGGAAGGATTAATTCCTCATACAATTATACATCACAATCCAAATAATGAGGATTATATTTCACGAGATGAAGCAATAGCCAATTTTACAAAAAAATCAGTTGGGATTGGATATGCTCCAAAATTATTAATATCACCATCCGTCACTGAAGGACTTGATTTAATAGATGATATTGCGAGATTTAATATTATAGCAAAAGTCCCATATTTGAGCTTGGGGGATGCATGGGTAAAGAAGAGAATGACACATTCAAATGAGTGGTATAAGAAACAGGCATTGATATCTATTATACAGGCATCAGGACGAGTTGTACGCCATTCTGATGACTGGGGTAACACCTACATACTAGATAGTTCATTCTCCGTCTTATATAACTCTATGAAAAGATACATTCCTAAATGGTGGAATAGTGCAATTATATAAAATAAAAATAATAGGATAATAATATGATACAAAAAGATAATGTTAAAAAACCAATCAAACGAAAAAGAAAACCAAAAAATTATTTAAACAATGCAGATTTGATGAAAGAAATTGCACTTAGTAAGGAACAAAATAAGGTAACTGATGCATTAGGTAAAATGTTAATGATGTTGGTTAGTAGGTATATAAAAGTCCCAAGGTTTGCTAGTTATACTTATCGGGAAGATATGCAAGGACATGCGTTACGGGTATTAATGAAAGTATGGCGAGGATTTAATTTAGAAAAGGGGGATAATCCATTTGGATACTTTACTCAAATATTAAAAAGAGCATTTTTTCAATTTGACAATTCAGAACGAGCACAAAGAGATATCAGAGATGCAAAATTAATATCACACGGAGAAATGCCCTCATTTTCATACTTAGAAAGATATTCCCCTACTGTAGATGATGATGTTGGTTATAATAGCAAAAAGCATGGTAAAATAATTATTATCGAAGATAATATGAGTGAGGAAGAACGATATACGTACAATAATCCAGAGAAAAAGACTTATGCATATAATAAATCAGAAAAAAAGACTTAAAAAGGCAGCAATATTTACCGATATTCATTTTGGTAGGAAGAATAACAGCGAAACTCATAATTCCGATTGTGTTAATTTCATTAATTGGTTTACTGATAATATTAAAAAAGATTCAAGCATCGATCATATTAATTTTTTGGGGGATTGGTTTCAGAGTCGTTCTGCTATCAACGGGCTTACATTAGATATGTCCTATGAAGCTGCAAGAAAATTAAATGATTTGGGGATGCCAATATTTTTTCTGGTTGGAAATCATGATTTATATTATAAAAATAATAGAAAAATATATAATACTAAATTTTTAGAAAATTTTAAAAATATTATTATAGTGAGTGAGCCTACGATTGTAAAAAATATTGGGCATAGTGAAGTGTTATATATGCCTTTTCTATTTCATCATGAATATGATAAAATGAATTGTACGACTGATGCTGAAATATGTTTTGGTCATTTGGAATTTAATGGATTTATAGTGACTGGTGATATCATAACAATGCAAGGTGCTGTAGACCATAAAAAATATAAGAGGTTTAAACGAATTATAACCGGACATTTTCATAAACGTCAACATTCTGGAAATGTTGATTATATAGGTAGTGCATTCCCTATGGATTATAGTGATGCTAATGATAGTGGACGAGGCATGGCAATTTATGATCATGATAATGATAGGATGGAATATATTGATTGGGAAGACTCCCCAACATATATAAAGACTAAATTATCTAATTTAAGAATTAATTATTCTACCATACTTAGAACAAATGCAACGGTTGAATGTTTATTAGATGAAGATATTACACATGATGATATTACAAAATTGTCAGAATTATTAAGAAATAAATTTGTACTGCGAAGTATATCTTTTACAGAGCCAAATCTCTTAACTGATATTCAAGAGGGGGAGATAGAAGGGTTGGATGATATGCTGGGACAATCAATTGATACAATAATAAAGAAAATAATAACTAATGATATTGATGTAGAATCAATTGATAATGAAATATTATATTCTATCTATGAGGAATTAGAAAATGTCTAATACAGCAATGTTTTACTTTATATCTATCACATTTAAGAATTTTTATTCATTTGGAAATTCTCTAACAACAATAGATTTAACCGTAAAAGATCCAACACTAATATTAGGTAAAAATATATCAGATGCTACTACAAATGGAATAGATTCAAATGGTGCAGGAAAAACAACTATTATTAATGCAATATGTTATGCATTATATGGTAAAACTATTGATGGTAATGAAAAATCAGGCATAATAAACTATATTAATAATAAAGATTTAGAAGTTTCAATTTTATTCAAGAAAGGATTATTATATTATAAAATTATACAGTTTAGAAAAAATAAGGCATTTGGAGGGAATGGAGTTCGTTTTTATCATGCAAGCACATTAGCAGAATTAGAAATGAAAGAGGGTTCATTAGATTCTGTAAATGATGATGCTACTACAGGAACAATAAATGAACAAATAATGGAAGTGTTAAATATGCCATTTTCAGTATTTTCAAGAGTGATATTGTTCAGTGCGCAGGATGAACCATTTTTAAATTTGACCGCTGCATTACAGAGACAAATTATTGAAAATTTATGCAATATGGATGAAATAAGTTTGCGAAGCAAGGAACTTAAAATCAAAAAAGATAAAGCTCAGATTGAATTAAATATTGAGATTAAATTATATGAACAGATACGATTACAACAAGAAGCCGTATCTCAACAAATCCATAATGTCGAAAGTAAAATATTAAAATGGAAAAATGATCATATTACTAGAGTAAAGTTAATATCTGATAAAATTTTAGATTTTTCATCAATGGATATTGAAAAATCTAAAACATCATTAGTTATATTACATAACAATAAAAGTAACTTAAGTTTATTATATCCAGAACAAAAAAATAGAACGAATGAATATACAAGATTGCAGAATAATATAGAAAAATATTCTACATGGAATATATCTCATGGGAAAGAATTATTAAAGTTAAATAATAGGATAAATGATCACATCGCATGGAGTGTATTAGATCAACAATCGATATTAGTAAATAGTAAAAAAGAAGCATTAGATGAAAGACATAATATTGAGATGTGTGTTGCTGAAGATACTGATACTAAAAAATTATTAGATGTTGCATTATTTACTGCCCATAACGAACTAACACATTTACTTGATTCTAAATGTCCATATTGTCTGCAGCATTATTCGAATAAAGTTAAAGTGGAAGAAATCAAAAAAGAAATAATAGATAATACTGATACGTTAAAAACATTGGAATTAAATCTATTAAATGTAGATTCTAACCTTGCCAAAGTTAATAAATCTATAAGTGAAATTGATGAACTTTTAAGATTTAAGTCTATACATGAAATTACTAAAATAATTGATAATCAACAAATTGATATTGATAAACTGAACAGTTTAAAATTAGAGAAAAATCCATATGATGAATTGGATGAAGTTAGTGTAAAAAATGCATTGATAAAATTACGAAATGAACTAAAAATAATTAATGATAAAATATGTGATTTAACTAATGAAACTAAAATAATTGAGGAATCATTACAAATTAAAACATTGGATGAGGTTGAAAATATAGAATCCACATTATTAAAATTATCAACCGAATTAAATTCCATTAACAATGATAATAACCCACACATAGAAACTTTAGAAGAACTTAAAAAAATAACCACAGAACCAAGTGATTTAAAGATTAATAAATTAAAAAAATTAATATATCATCAGGAATTTTTATACAAGTTACTTACTAGAAAAGATTCTATGTTGCGCAAAATATTATTAAGCGGGAGTCTTCCGTATTTAAATGGTAGACTGGAAATATATTTAAATAATTTAGGACTTCCGCATAAGGTTGCATTTACTGATGATATGGGAACTATCATAACTAAACATGGAACCTTAATAAAATATAAAGGATTATCTAGTGGACAAAAAGCAAGAATAAATATAGCATTGGCGTTTGCATTTAGAGATTTATTGCAGAAACGCCATGGTAAAACATCATTATTTCTATTAGATGAATGTTTAGATCATGGATTAGGAAACATTGGGATTGAATTAGCAGCCAAGTTGGTTAAAGAAAAAGCTATTGCGGATAATGTAACTATGATGATAATAACCCATAAGGATGAAATAACTGATATATTTCCTAGAAAATTGGTTGTTATCCATGAAAATGAATTTTCTAGGATTGAATATCCATTATAATATTTTATTTTAATTAAATATCAAATATAAAACACACAAATAAAACATAAATACTTATATAACTATAGAGTTTTTATGGCCACTGACACTGATAGACTATTACGAGAAATGCATGCAATGCTGAATAGACTCTATAGAGGTGGAGCTGCATCATCTAAGTCTGCTAGAAATAGAAGAAGTATACCGGTCGACTTGGATAAAATTTCTAATACGTTTCGTAACACATCTAATTTTTTAGATAATGTGAGTATAGGATTTAAAGATTTAATATCAACATCATTAAGTTTAAAAAAAATGTTTATTCATATGCAAGATGAAGTTGGTGAGCTTACTAACTCATTAAATCAGGTTGATAAACGGTATGCGGACTCTATTTTAAAACAAATTGAAGCTGGAAAATTAAATTTGAAGGATGTTAGTGCCGCATCCGAGGCAATGATCAAATATACTGAAAGTGTGGATAGATTATCAGTATTGAATGCATCTAACAATAAGCGTAAAAAAGAGTTAAACAATCTGGATGATGGGACAGTATCAATAACGAAGAAAATTAATGCTGAAAAAATTGCATCTGCAAAAGTTATGAGAGAGCGGACAAAAGATGTTATAAAAAATGCAAATGCTGTTAAGAATTTAACCGGGGTTGATAAATTACTTACTGCTGAGGAACTAAAATATGTGCATGCAGCATCAAAAAATAGACGAGGTGCGTTGGCAGGGGCTAAAACACTTCACAAATTTAATAATAAAGCATCTATTGCAGGAAAAGTATTCACTGGCGCTGGACGTGCTGTACGAAAACACACATCTGATTTAAAAACAGCTCTTAGAAGTATTCCAGGAGCGTTATTTAAATTTGGTAAAGAATTTTTTAAAGCTGCAGCACCTATAGTATTTTCAGATTATATGGCACAATTGAAATATTTTGTTTCAAGTAGTAATTACACCTTGGATCGGAAACTTGGGATACGTGAAGGTGAGAGAGCACAAAATATTGGTGAAAATAGAATATTACTGCGACAATTAGGTGGTACTAGAAGCTCTCAGCCCGGATTTGATAAAAATATAATGGGATTACAGCATACAGCCTATATTTTTGGTGTGTATGCCAAAGATGCGGTAGAATTATCTCTTAAGTATGCACAATTAACAAAAGATATTGGTGGCCAAAAATTAACATCTAAAGCTATTGAACAACAAATGCATTTCATGAAAGGGCTTGCCGTTTCAATAGGCGTAACTGATGATCAACTCAGAAAGTTTTATGTTGATCTTTCAGATTCTGGAAATATGGCCATGATGACTTTTGCTGGGCTATCAGATAATACATTAAAACAATCATCAGCCATTAATGCTGAAATTGCGATCAGGTTAAAAAATAATGTGTTGTTAGGTAGAAGCACTCGGCTAATGGCCCAACAGATCCAAATGCAAATAAATCAACAACACAGAGGAATTGAAACTCAACGGCTATCAACTGTAGCGCGGGGAGTATTACCATCGTTTGCAAGAGAATTTGGTGTTAAATTAAGTAAGGGTGATGCTATATTAATGCGCAGGGGGATTACTGATTTTTCATCATTAAATGCATCTGAACAAGCCCATTATTCAATTGTTAGGCAGATATTGTTAGCTAGATTTGCAGAAAGAAAAAAGGAATTAGCAAAATCAGGTGATATGTCGAAACTGGGAGCAATGAATACGTTATCTGAGGTATATAAATTACCAACATATATTGGAACTGCTGCAAACGAGAATCGGGCATTAGAGGGAATACGAAAAACCGCAGGGGCGATGGGGATGAGGGTTGATGCATTATTAAGTGGATTGGATAATAGAACCATAACGTCAAAAAGTACAAATTTTTTGGGAAATGTAAACACTAAATCATATGAAAATCCGTTAAAATCTGTAAATAATTCATTAAATCTTTTAGGAACCAATGCATTTTTAGCAGCAACTGCATTGAAAACATTATCGAATAATCCTATTGCTGCTGGGGTAACAGCAGGTAAGGGTAGTTTAGGCGTGGTGGCAACTGGGGTAATGGGATATTTACATTATAAATTAGGATCAAAAGCTCTTGATTTATTTAAATCTGGGGGAAGTTCTGGAGCTGCTGAAGGTGCTGAAGTAGGTATTGGAACTAAATTAATCAATATATTAAAAGGTGTTGGTAAATTTACTTCTAAAATTACTTCAAAGTTTGGGAGTGGAGCTGCTGAAGGTGCTGAGGCAACAGGTGTAGGAGAGGGTGCGTCTGCTATGGAGGGACTTGGCATAGGTATTGAAGGATTGGGAATTGGATCGGCTGCAGCATCAGTAGCAATACCAGCAGCTATAATAGGAGGAGGCGTTCTGTTAGAGAAGGGAGTGCAGCATGTAATTGAAAAAACATCATTACCATCTATACTTGGTGGATTTTTATCAAGGTATATAGGGAAGACTATGAATATTGATAATGTAAATAAAGTTGAAGGTATATCTCTTAAAAACACATATAAGACATTTGGGGATACTTCTAAAAGTACAAAAACATATTTTGATTCTGTTATTAATAATGCAATGTCAGCAAATAAAAGTAATAATTATACAAAATTTAAATATGAAGGAAAAACTTTATCATTATCTGAATTGATATCTAAATATAAAGAAGAAGAAAAAAATGCATTATTATTAAATTCTGAGGATAAGACGGAGTATCAAAAGAAACAATTGACATTATTAACTAATATCCATAATAGTACTAAGACTAGTGCTGAGTTAGCTAAGAAGAAATTAGATGCTGATAATGAAACTCATCAAGCAAGCGCACGGCCAGCTATTAGATCAGCAATACGGCATGCCGATTATTTACGCAAACAATATGGGGTATGACAATGATAATTATTAACTATAAATATAACACATAACATAAATCACTTCTAATGGCAATTAAAAAATTATATAAAATAATTACTCCTGCAACAAACAAAGTTTCAGTAACTGATAATCAGGATTTAGGGGGAAATTTTGGATTATATGGTAATTATTCTTGGTACCATAAGTTAATTCAAGGATCGTCAGTACGATTGATGAGATATAGAGAATTTGATTTGATGTCTATAGATATTCAAGTTGCAAGAGCGTTAGATATAATTGCTGAAGAAGTTGTAGGATTAAGTTCGGAATCTGAATTACCATTAAAGTTAATGATTACAGCAGGAAGGGATGAATCAATATCAAGTAATGATGTCATAACATTAAAAAGTGCGTTAAAGACTTGGTGTAAAATTCATAATTGGAAAAAACGATTATTTTATATAGTTAGAACAACATTAAAATATGGTGATGTATTTTTTCTAAAACAGGCAGAGCGAAATAATAAATCTTATGTGTATATAAATCCTAAAAATGTTGTTGGAGGAATTGTTGATAGGAATGATATAAACTCTGTGCTTGGATGGCAAATTAAACGCGATACTAATGTTGTATCAGATATGCCAGGATTTTCGTATTCTAATCTTAATAATGATAGTCCACAAAGTTTTACATCAGATAATATAGAGTCAGATAGAATTGTTAGATTTACATTACATGATGAAATGAGTGAGGAATCGCCATTTGGAGTATCGATATTAGCAGAGGTTTATAGAGATTTTAAACGTAAAGAATTGTTAGAAGATGCTATAATTATTTACAGAATAAGAACAGCTCCAGAAAAAAGAGTGTTTAAAATAGATATGGGAAATTTACCATTACATAAACGCGCAGCACATTTGGAGCAGATGAAAAATGAAATTAAACAGAAAAAAATTCCATCCCCTTATGGTGGAAGAAATCAAGTAGAGAGTATTTACAATCCACAATCATCTAATGAGGATTTCTTTTTTGCAAAGGGTAAAAATGGTGAAGGATCAACAGTAGAGTTGCTTCCTGGGGGGAAGGGTCTTGGCGAATTAACAGAATTAGATTACTTTTATAATAAATTATGGATTGGTTTAAAAATACCAAAATCATATATTGAAAATGGAACTGATGGAGGAACATATAACGATGGTGCTGTCGGAATTGCATATATGGCAGAATTGCAATTTAATCAATATATTGAGCGCCTACAACCACATTTTGATACTACATTAGATACAGAATTTAAGAATTTTTTGTTACAAAACGGAATTCGTATTGATCCTACTATATATCAAATAAGGTTGCCAACTCCTCAGAATTTCTCTAAATATAGAGAACGGGCAATGAATAATGCAATGATCAATACATATAGTTCTATTTCTAATGAAGAACATTTAGCTAAGAGATTTATACTGCAGAAATTCCTTGGACTAACTCGTGAAGAAATGATTATAAACGAAAGATTAAAGGCTGAAGAATTAGGATTAGATCCGAATATGCCCCCTAAGAACTTAGTTAAAATTTATCGGCCAGAGAATGGAGAGGTTGGAGGATTTGATGGAGGTATTAAGCCACCAATATCTGGGCCTAGTATAAGTAGCGTTCCAAAAACATCACGGGAAGATTATGAAGGTGAGTATGAAAACACTTAAAATAATATACCATAGATGATAATGCATTTGCAATTAATGATAAAAAATAGAAAAATTATTCATTGGTGCATTTTTGATAAATAATAATATAATTTAACAATTTCGTTAATATAAGTTTATAAGAGGATATAAAATGAACAAACATGAAGAATTGCTGGTAAAGGTTATCAAGGGAGTTGTTAATGATGACGATGCGACCATTGTTGAGGCTGGAAGAACTGCACTAAAAGAATTTGCAACACTAAAAGCTCGTGAAATCTTAGCAGAGAACAATGATGTCACAGATGCAGATAAAAATGGACCTGCTGGGAAATCAGCTAGTAAATATTTAGAATATGTAAAGAACAACCTCGTTGATTTATTTAAGGGATTTCATAATGAACTTGATACAGAAGCTAAAGATAAATTATTGCATTGTGTAGGTAATTGGGGGAAAGTAAATCCTAATTTTAGAGAGGTTGTAAAGCGTCTTAGTAATATTAATGATGAAAAAGAAGCAAATGAGCTAATTGGTAAATTAGTTGGACATTTCACTGCTAATGATAATGATAAAATACTTGCTAAAGTTCGTGCATTTAAAGACGATAAAATGTGGAAAGTAAAAGTTTAATATATATATATAGTTGTGTGGTTTCTGCCAGGGACGGCGGAAATCATAATGGGGTAATTTATGGATAAAAGTTTTATAACATTTTTGAAAAATAATAAAAATTCTCCATTTTTTTTCTTATTAGATAATACCGAAGAAGCTAAAAAAAATAGAAAGAAAGAGAATAAAACCAAAAAAGAAAAAGAGCAGGACGTGCATGATGCTAGTGTTGGGATTTTAAATTATATGTTATATTCTAATCAATTACAGTGAGATAAGTATGGATAATAAGATTATAGAAAATTTTATAAAGACCTTTGTAAATGATGATTCAAATGAATCTACTTCATTATTGTCTAAGATCATTAATATTAAGATGCAGTCAATATTGAAAGAAGATTTAGCAGTTGGTAATAATGTTAAATTAGTTGGGGATGATGTATTAGTGGATAATAAAAAGGTTGGAACTATACGCAATGATATAAACAATTTTGATGAAGGGATTGTATTTATTGATAGTTCTGGAAAGGAAACAGAATTTGATTCTTTAAATGCATTATATACATTTGTAATATCAAAATATACTGGTAAAACTGCTGATACTAATTCGGTAGATATTTAAATGAAATCCCAAATTTTAATAGAAACTATAAATAATGATACTGGTAATATCATTGTAGAAAGCTTGGATGATTCAGCAAAAACAATGTATCTAAGTGGAACATTCATGCAATCTGGAATAAAGAATAGAAATGGTAGAACATATCCATTATCAGAAATGACATCTGCGGTTGCAGATGCTAACCTAGCAATTAATAATTATGGTGGTATTTTTGGTGAATTAGATCATCCAGAAAATAAAATAAATATTACGATGCGGAATGTCTCACATACAATAACTGAATTGTACATGGATGGGAATAATGCAGTTGGTAAAATTAAACTGTTAAACACCCCAATGGGTCTTATTGCAAGAGAATTAGGTAATTCAGGAGTTAAGTATGGGGTATCCAGTAGGGCACTAGGGACATTGGATGAGCACAATATAGTATCAGGTATGAAATTTATAACTCTTGATCTAGTGCGGACTCCTTCAGCCCCAAACTCATATCCAACCACAATACTAGAATCATTAGAAAATTATCATAATGGTAGAATTTTATCATTGGCAGAATCATTAAAGCATGATATGCAAGCACAGAAATATTTCAAAAATGAAATATTAAAATTTGTAAACTCTTTACTTACATAATTAATAAATCAATATTTTCTCCAATCTATAAACTAGATAAATATAATAGATACATCATTATCTATTGGAGAATTTAATGGGCAACAAAAAAACTATTGGAACTAATTTAAATGAGTTGTTGCCAAGTCAGAATAAAACTCCATTAGCTACGAATATAAATAACAATCTATTTAATAAATTGTTATCTAGTGATACTTATGAACATGTCGTTGGAATAATAGGGGATGATACTAATACAACATATAAAAATATTCCTGAAAAAACACAATACCGATCAGATAATCAATTAATACCAATTATAAAATCTGATATTGGAGTGGAAACATTCTCGATGGATTTTCAGTCATTTTTGTCACGTTTGGAAGCATCAGGAGTCGATATCAGCAAATATTATGATATTGGATCTACTGAAGTATTTAATTTTGCACCACCAATAGATATAGATAAATTAATAAATTATGTAGATTATTATTGGGTATCAGATAATTTCTCTATCCCCCCAAATTATATTACAATTAAAAATACTAAAACCTTATTAATGTCAAAATATGACGAATTGGGTAACACAGCAAAAAATATTTTTGATGGATATAAAATTGATACAACAACAATAAACACATTAATCATTAAGGGAAATAAAGTAGTAAATTTTAGTAGCGATGATGTAATATTACTTGCTGATGGTAATACATTATTATTAAATGTTGTTAAGTCAGTGACGCTTAATCCATTACTTGGATATACTGAATTACGATTACAGGACAGTATTCCATCAACAGCATCTAAGGTTTATAATTTATCGTTTGATTTTACATATTCAGATATTAAAAATATAACAGTTATTGGAGATTATAGTAATTATCTAATAAATGGTTTTATTTTATCATTTAAGAATTTAGATGGTAGTTTTACTTATAATACAATTAATTATTCAATTTACGATACCGCTCTAAACGTAACCAAAATCACACTAGCTAATGATATTATTGACGGAATAATATTACATACTAATTTTTCAGTATCCCCTTCAATTATTTCTCGGAAATATGAATTAGATTATTTATTATCACCATATAAACCTAGATCGTTAATGATCCCATGGAATCCTCTATTGATAGGAGAACTTGTATGGGGAACTGCAAATACGTTATTATCCTCTACAGGTGGAAATACAGTATTTGGAGAAAATAATTTATTTGATCTATCTATAAATTTCTCTGGGTTTGGAGTATCATTAGGTGACATTTTGTATATAATTGATGGACCTAATATGGGAGAATATCCAATAATATCATTAGGTATTAATTATATAGGATTAGAATCTTCGAAATTATTTTTTTCTGACCAACAAATAAATTATATAATTTATAGAAAGCAACCATTTACCTATATAGAAAGTGCTTTACCCCCAACATCACCATCTAATAATCAATTGTGGGTTGATATATCAACTGATTCTGTAAAGCAATGGAATGGAATTTCATGGAGTATATCTCTTAATAATATTTCAGCATTATTAGGGTTTTTAAATAGACGATACTTGAATCCATCAAGAATTCAAACAAATCCATGGTCAATAAGTAATAAATGGGTACATAAAACACAACTAATAGATTTTACAAATACTATTAAAGCTCAAATACCAATAATAGAATTTGATAATATTTTAGAATTATCAGATACATCATACGCGAAATTAAAGTGGAAATATAGGCCAACAAAAATAAATTCACCAGAATATCATACATCTATGGAATCCCCAAATTTATTTGAATTATTGGATGTGCGAAATGACCCAAATAATAACACAAAGGCATTCATAATAAAGAATTCCACAACTATTGTATTTGATAGAAAAGTTGGAAATTTAAGCAATGATATTATAGTAGGGGATGATATCATTCTTAACAACTTTGAGCAAAATTCTGGAAAATATAAAATAAAATCAATCTCTTATGCTCCATATAATTCGCTATATTATCAAACTATGATAGAATTAGATACTATATTGCCATCAACATCAGATAACCCACCTAACGCTAATATATCACCGGAATACACTTCCATTGGTGATTTATGGGAATCATATGACTCTCATTGGATATTCGATGGGATAGAGGATGTGTACCCATCAAGTATAGATCCAATTAAAAATCCAATGATAGATACATTCAATTTTAATTATAAAACTGAGTACGTTGAATCTAATGTATATTTATATTCCCAAGATTATTGTTTTTATGCAAATGATTTTACCAACGCACCATTGTTATTATTTGATAAAAGTATTAGTGATATTGTATTGTATGATGATTATCAGGAAGGTGATTTACGTGTATACGTCGATGATGTACGCCAATATGGTAATTTTACAGACATACGCTCAAGTATATTATATGATTATGTAGGAGCTATCCAGTTTGATGATACTGTGATAATAACTCCTAAGTCTAAATTACGAGTAGAGGTTGGGGAATATAATTTAGATGATATAGGAAAATCGGCTGTGCGAATTAAGACTAATATAGATATATTAGATCCTACCATTAAAACATCAAATAATGGATATTATTTAACTAATATAACAACATTGCGTAAATTAGAACAGAATAAAATTAAAAATAACCAGTACCCAGATTTTAAAATATATAATATATTGGGAACCCCTCATAAGTTTGCTAGTAGAATATTGACCTTTAAAGAAAAAAGTAATTATCCTACAGACCCTACATTATTAATGAGATTAGATACTGGGAAAACATCTAATAATTTTAGTTTTAATCAACATCTATCTGATAATATTACAGGAGAGTTATATTGTTATAAAAATATAATATATCAAGACATACCTCTACAAACTATTTGGAGACGTGGAACATACAATGAGTATTATATCCCAACAAAATCTTCTACTGGTAACTGGGATATACCTCTACAATGGAAGAATAACATAAATCATGAATTACGAGAATCATTTCATCTATCTGAAGTATTTAATCACTTTTCAAGCATAATTAATAATCAGCAATATCCAGGAACCGTTTCTACGACAACATCGTCAACCACATTCATGAATGATAATATTAATTATGGAATTGGTGGTACTATTAAAGAACATAATAATAATTTAGATTTGACAATATCATCAACATTTGTAAATACTGTAGATGTTGTATCATTGTTTAATTTTGCAAAAGACCAATATAGTTCATCATTATCTACAATAAAAGAGTATTTTCTTGCTAATATCCAGAAATTTATAATGGATTCAACATATTCAACATTTAATGAAATGGAAAGTGCATTAACAACCATGATTATTGATGAGTATGAAAATAATGAAAAATATGATCGATGGTTCGGGGATAGTACA
>VAOX01013216.1_pt1 | contig 19844 bp, 31 predicted proteins | sample 3393891 | NCBI WGS metagenome assembly VAOX01 (sample SAMN08290429, study PRJNA428436) | hydrothermal vent metagenome | isolation source: Deep-sea hydrothermal vent chimney | place: Indian Ocean: Southwest Indian Ridge | depth 2822 m m | reverse complement strand
CAAATGGTAGTCACATTGATAGCACCAATTGCGATGGAAGACGGTTTGCGTTTTGCTATTCGTGAAGGTGGCCGTACTGTTGGTGCGGGTGTTGTTGCTAAAATTATTGAATAAAGTAAAAGCGACAGCTTTTATTAATGAAGTGATTTAAAGTGATAAGTTTAAGCAAGTAAGTAATTTAGATAGGTAAAGTAACAGTACTTTACTTTTAACTGGCAATTTTCAACAAAAGGTTGAGTAAGAAAAATATGGCGACTAATCAAAATATCCGCATTCGTCTTAAAGCATTTGATTATCGATTAATCGATCAATCAGCTCGTGAGATTGTTGAAACTGCTAAACGTACAGGTGCTCAGGTTAAAGGTCCTATTCCTTTACCAACTAAAATTGAGCGCTACACAATCTTGATTTCACCGCATGTTAATAAAGATGCGCGTGATCAATACGAGATTCGTACACATAAACGTTTAATGGATATTGTTAATCCTACAGACAAAACAGTTGATGCTTTAATGAAACTGGATTTGGCTGCAGGTGTTGATGTTCAGATTAAATTGAATTAAGTGAGAAGATTATGACTATTGGTATCGTTGGTCAAAAAGTTGGTATGTCACGTGTCTTTACAGAAGATGGCGTATCAACACCAGTAACTGTGATTGAGGTTGAACCTAATCGCATTACACAATTAAAAACTATCGATAGCGATGGTTATCGTGCTGTGCAAGTGACAACTGGCACTAAAAAGGCATCTCGTGTTTCTAAGCCTAAAGCAGGTCATTTTGCTAAAGCCGGTGTAGAAGCTGGACGTGGCTTATGGGAGTTCCGTTTGGATGCTGGTGAAGGCGAAGATATAGCAATTGGTGGTGAAATTAAAGTTGATATTTTTGAAGCTGGTCAAAAAGTAGATGTGACTGGTCGAAGTATTGGTAAGGGTTTTGCTGGTGTTATTAAACGTTATCATTTTGCTATGCAGGATGCGACACATGGTAACTCTTTGTCTCATAGAGCAACGGGTTCTATTGGTCAAAACCAAACACCTGGTCGTGTTTTCAAGGGTAAGAAAATGAACGGTCATATGGGTGATAAGCAACGTACTATGCAAATGCTAGAAGTTGTGCGAGTAGACGAAGAAAGAAACTTAATTTTGGTAAAAGGCGCTGTTCCCGGTGCTAAAGGTGGCGATGTTATTATTACGCCAACCGTTAAAGTAAAATCATAAGGTTGTTCTATTATGGAATTGGCATTAACCACAGCGACAGGTAAAGAATCAACGAAGACAGTTTCTGTTTCCGATGATAATTTTGCTCGCGAATTCAATGAAGCACTAGTTCATCAGGCAGTAACTGCCTATTTAGCTGGTGCACGTTCAGGTACACGAGCACAGAAAACTCGTTCAGATGTTCGAGGCGGTGGTGCTAAACCTTTCCGTCAAAAAGGAACAGGTCGAGCCCGTGCAGGTACAATCCGTAGTCCTTTGTGGCGTGGCGGTGGTCAAACATTTGCTGCTCGTCCACAGGAGCATTCACAGAAGATAAATAAGAAAATGTATCGCGTTGCGATGCGTTCTATCTTGTCTGAACTAGTTCGTCAAGAACGATTAATAGTTATAGATGCATTCACAGTCGATGAAATCAAAACTAAAGTATTAGTTGATAAATTAAATAAATTGAATTTATTAAAAAATGTTTTGATTGTCACTGAAAATGTTGATGATAAATTATTTAAGTCAGCTCGTAACTTACCACATGTTGGTTTGTGTGAAGCTGGTCATATTGACCCAGTAGCATTGATTGGTAATGAAAAAATATTAATGACTGTTGGAGCAATTAAAAAGATTGAGGAGTCACTTTCATGAAACAAGAAAGATTAATGAAAGTATTATTAGGACCTCTAGTTTCTGAAAAGAGTGCTAATGCTGCAGACCAAGCAAATCAAGTTGTGTTTAAAGTAGCAACTGATGCGACTAAGTCTGAAATTAAAGCTGCCGTTAAATTAATGTTTGAAGTTGATGTTGAATCAGTTCAAACCAGTAATGTTATTGGCAAGACTAAACGTTCTCAAGGCAAGTTAGGTAAACGTAAAGATTGGAAAAAAGCTTATGTTCGTGTTAAAGCTGGCCAAGATATTACATTTGCCGGTGGTGAGTAGTCGCCACTCTTAAAGCATAAACGGTACAGATTTAAAATCAGTATTCATTAAAACAAGCATTAATAAGGAATAGCGTCATGGCATTAGTCAAGGCAAAACCAACATCAGCCGGTCGTCGTCATGTAGTTCAGGTTAAAACCCCTGATTTACATAAAGGTAAACCCTATGCACCATTACTTGAAGCTAAAAGCAAAAGTGGTGGACGTAATAACATGGGTCGTATTACTACCCGTCATCGTGGTGGTGGTCATAAGCAGCATTATCGAATAATCGATTTTAAACGAACAAAAGACGGTATTCCTGCTTCTGTGGAACATATTGAGTATGATCCAAATAGAAGCGCAAATATTGCGTTATTGCTATATAAAGATGGCGAGAGACGGTATATAATCGCGCCTCAAAAAGTGAAGGCAGGCGATCTGATTGAATCTGGTGCGCATGCTCCAATTAAGCCTGGAAACTGTCTACCAATAAGAAATATTCCAATTGGTACTATTATTCACTGTATTGAATTAAAACCTGGTAAAGGTGCTCAAATTGCACGTAGTGCTGGAACATCAGCGCAATTGGTCGCTCGTGAAGGTCGTTATGCGACTTTACGGTTACGTTCAGGTGAAATGAGAAAAGTATTGTCTGATTGTCGTGCATCGATTGGTGCTGTAAGCAATCAAGAACATAATCTTCGTAAACTCGGTAAAGCTGGTGCTACTAGATGGCGCGGCGTGCGACCTACTGTTCGTGGTGTTGCAATGAACCCAGTTGATCATCCACACGGTGGTGGTGAAGGTAGAACATCAGGTGGTCGTCACCCAGTTACACCATGGGGCGTACCAACTAAGGGCTATAAAACCCGTAAGAATAAACGTACTGATAAAATGATCGTACGCCATCGTAATAAGAAATAACAGTTGAGGAATTAGTAACGTGCCACGTTCTATTAAAAAAGGTCCATTTATCGATCAAAGCTTGTTAAAGCAGCTCGAAAAAGCACAGGCCACACAAAGCAAGAAGCCAATTAAAACTTGGTCTCGTCGTTCAATGGTTATTCCAGATATGATCGGTTTTACGATTGCTATCCATAATGGTCGTCAACACGTTCCGGTAATGATTACTGAGAATATGATTGGCCATAAGTTAGGTGAATTTGCAGCGACGCGTACTTATCGTGGTCATACTGCGGATAAAAAGGCACGATAAGAGGATTTATAATGGAAGTCTTAGCGAAATTAAGTTATACGCGTATTTCACCACAAAAGTGTCGTCTGGTTGCGGATCAAATTCGCGGCAAGTCAGTAGAAAGCGCATTACAGTTATTAACATTTAGCCCTAAAAAAGCAGCTGTTATTATCAAAAAGGTGTTAGAATCCGCGATTGCTAATGCTGAACACAATGAAGGTGCAGATATCGATGAATTACGCGTATCTAAAATTTTCGTTGATCAAGGACCTACACTTCGTCGTTGGAGAGCACGTGCGAAAGGTAGAGTAAATCACATATTAAAACCAACTAGCCATATTTCGGTTATTGTTGCGGATAAGTAGAGCGAGCACGTTATGGGTCAAAAAGTACATCCAATTGGTATTCGGTTAGGAATTGTTAAAGACTGGACTTCGAAGTGGTTTGCAGAATCACGTGATTATGCAAATTATCTTAATGAAGATCTAACGGTTCGCGCTTTTCTTAAGAAAAAGTTATACCAAGCATCTGTTAGTCGTATTCAAATTGAGCGAACAGCAGGTAATGCCAGTATTACTATTCATACAGCACGTCCTGGTATTGTTATTGGTAAAAAGGGCGAAGATATTGAAAAACTTCGTCGTGAAGTATCAAAAATGATGGATGGTGTGTCCAATATACACATTAATGTTGAAGAAGTTCGTAAGCCTGAAATGGATGCGCAACTAGTTGCTGAAGGAATTGCGCAACAGCTAGAACGTCGAATTATGTTTCGTCGTGCTATGAAGCGTGCTGTTACTAACTCAATGCGCCTTGGTGCATTGGGCGTTAAAGTGAATGTCGGTGGTCGTTTGAATGGTGCAGAGATTGCACGTTCCGAATGGTATCGTGAAGGTCGTGTGCCTCTACATACATTACGCGCCGACATTGATTATGGTGTTGCAGAAGCATTGACTACCTACGGTATTATTGGCGTTAAAGTGTGGATTTTTAAAGGTGAAGTTGTTGGAATGAATGAAGTTACCGAAGAAACATCCGGTAAAACGAATAAATCCAGCAAATCAAAACCTGCAAACAAAAAAGCTGCGGCTAAATAACACCAGGTTACTAGGAGTAAATTATTATGATGCAGCCAAAGCGTACAAAATTCAGAAAGCAAATGAAAGGCCGCAACCGCGGTTTAGCATTTCGTGGTAGTAAAGTGAGTTTTGGAGAATACGGTTTAAAAGCAACAACTCGTGGTCGCGTAACAGCTCGTCAAATTGAAGCTGCACGTCGTGCCATGACTCGTCATATTAAACGTGGCGGAAAGATCTGGATTCGTTTGTTTCCAGACAAACCAATTTCTAAAAAACCTTTAGAAGTTAGACAAGGTAAAGGTAAGGGTAATGTTGAATACTGGGTAGCCCAAATTCAACCAGGTCGTATGTTGTATGAGATGGAAGGTGTTAGTGAAGAAATCGCTCGCGAAGCATTTAAACTAGCAGCTGCGAAATTACCTATTTTAACAACATTTGTTACGCGGACGGTATTGTAATGAAAGCAAGTGAATTACGAGAAAAATCAGTTGAAGAGCTCAATAAAGAGTTAATCGATTTGTTGCGTGAACAATTTAATTTACGTATGCAGCAAGGTACAGAGCAATTGTCAAAGCCACATCAGTTCAACAATGTGCGTAAAAATATTGCTAGAGTTAAAACTGTCCTGCAGCAAAAAGCGAGTAATGCATAATGGCCGATTCGAAAACAGTAGCAGAAACAACAACAGAAGCACGTACTCAAACAGGTCGTGTTGTTAGTAACAAGATGGACAAGTCAATTACAGTGTTAATTGAACGTCGTGTTAAACATCCACGTTACGGTAAAACTATTAAGCGTTCTACTAAGTTAATGGCGCACGATGAAGAGAATGAATGTCAGCAAGGTGATCTTGTGACAATTAGTGCTTGTCGTCCATTATCAAAGTCTAAAACATGGCGTTTAGTTAAGATTAACGAACGCGCAACGATTGTTTAGAACTTTAAACGACGCGTTGATATAAATTTATTAAGGTTGGAATAAAACATGATTCAGATGCAATCAAACCTAACTGTTGCAGATAACAGTGGTGCACGACGAGTTCAGTGTATTAAAGTATTAGGTGGTTCTAAACGCCGTTATGCTGGCATTGGTGACATCATTAAAGTCAGTATTAAAGAAGCTATTCCTCGCGGAAAAGTGAAAAAAGGTGACGTTTATAATGCTGTTGTTGTTAGAACAAGGAAGGGCGTACGCCGTTCAGATGGTTCTATTATTCGTTTTGATAGTAACTCAGCTGTGTTATTGAATGCTCAGCTTCAACCAATTGGTACTCGTATCTTTGGTCCTGTAACTCGAGAGTTACGTAACGAAAAATTTATGAAAATTATTTCACTAGCACCTGAAGTACTTTAAGCGCAAAGTGTTATAAGACTATTGAGTTAGAATAAGAGTTTAGGATATAAGTCATGCAAAAGATTAAGAAAGGTGATGATGTTATAGTAATCACAGGTAAAGACAAAGGTAAAACTGGATCAGTTATTAGTATCAACCGTGAAAGTAACCGAGCTTTAGTTGAGAACATCAATATTGCCAAGAAACATCAAAAAGGTAATCCAAATGATGGTACGCCTGGTGGAATTATTGAAAAAGAAATGCCTATTCATATTTCTAATATAGCATTGGCTAATCCTACAACTGGAAAAGCTGATCGAATTGGAATTAAGGCTTTAGAGGATGGTAAAAAAGTACGTTACTTTAAGTCGAATGACGAAGTAGTAGACGCTTAGTACCATTATATAAATTATATAGACAGAACGTAGGTTAAGTAATGTCAACATTGCAAAATTATTATCGCGACACAGTCGTAAAAGAGCTTCAGGAACAATTCAAATACAAAAGTGTTATGGAAGTTCCTAGAATTACTAAAATCACATTGAATATGGGTGTAGGTGCTGCTGTTAGCGACAAAAAAGTAATGACTTTTGCGGTTGCTGATATGGAAAAAATTGCAGGACAAAAAGTAATTGTTCGTAATGCACGTAAATCAATTGCGGGTTTTAAAATTCGTGATGGTTGGCCTATTGGTTGTAAAGTGACTTTACGGCGTGAACGTATGTTTGAATTTCTAGAAAGATTGATTACTATTGCTATACCGCGTATACGTGATTTCCGTGGCTTAAACGGCAAGTCATTTGACGGTCGTGGTAACTACAGCATGGGTATTAAAGAGCAAATTGTATTTCCTGAAATCGATTATGATAAAATTGATACAATTCGTGGTATGGATATCACTATCACTACTACAGCTAAAACTGATGACGAGGGTCGAGCACTGCTAACAGCGTTCAATCTTCCACTTAAAAAAATTAACAAAGGTAACTAACATGGCTAAACAATCCATGATCGAGCGTGAAAAGAAACGCATTAAACTGGTTAAGCAATATGCTGAAAAACGCACAGCTTTAAAAGCAATTATCCATAATATGGAGATTAGCTATGAAGAGCGTCAAGATGCACAGGTTAAATTGCAAAAATTACCACGTAATGCCAGTCCTTCACGTGTACAACGTCGTTGTCGCATCACGGGGCGTCCACATGCAGTTTACCGTAAATTTGGCTTATGTCGAAACAAGTTACGTGAAGCTACTATGCGTGGTGATGTACCTGGTTTACGTAAGGCCAGTTGGTAGAGTTTAGGAGATTTTATATTATGATGACCGATCCAATTTCAGATATGTTAACAAGAATTCGCAATGGTTTATCTGCGAATAAAGTAACAGTATCTATGCCTTCTTCTACAATGAAAGTTGCTATTGCAAATGTCTTGGAAACAGAAGGGTATATTTTAGGGCACAAAGTTGAAGATAAGGAAAACAATAAGAAAAATTTAATTGTTGAACTTAAATATCACCAAGGTGCACCTGTAATTGATAAAATTAAACGAGTAAGTCGTCCTGGGCTTCGTATTTACAAAAGTAAAGATGAAATTCCAAATGTTATGGGTGGCTTGGGTATCGCTATTGTATCAACCTCAAAAGGTTTGATGACCGATCGTGCTGCTCGTAAACAAGGCTTCGGTGGCGAAGTTCTTTGTTCTGTTGAGTAATTTTAGAAACAAAGCAAATTAATAACTAATTAGGTAATAGGATTAACAGAGTATGGCTAGACTAACACCAATAAACGTACCTACTGGAGTTGATGTAACAATCAAGGGTCAGGTAGTTAGCGTTAAAGGTTCTAAAGGAACCATGGAACACAACGTTCATGAGTTTGTTAAACTTTCTCAAACTGATAATGTTGTGTCGTTTGAGCCAATCCAAGCCGGTAAAGCAGCTGTTGCTCAGTCTGGTACTGCACGATCATTGCTAAATAATATGATTGAAGGTGTTACCAAAGGCTTCGAACGTAAACTTGAATTGGTAGGCGTTGGTTATCGAGCTCAAGCGCAAGGTAAAGTACTGAATTTAACTTTGGGTTTCTCGCATCCTGTTGAATATAAAATTCCAGAAGGAATTACGATTGAAACACCGAGTCAAACAGAAGTAATAATAAAAGGCATAAACAAGCAAGTAGTGGGTCAAGTTGCTGCGGATATTCGAGCTTATCGTCCACCCGAACCTTATAAAGGTAAAGGTGTTAAATATTCTGATGAACATATTGTTCGTAAAGAAGCGAAGAAAAAATAACTAGTCATAATTAACTAGATTTACTTGGCAGAAATAAAGCGGCATAATTTAAGGCATAAAAGTATGAACAAAAAAGATTCTAGAATTCGCAGAGCACGACGTGCACGAGCAAAGATTAAAGAAATAGGCATTCACCGCTTATCAGTGTTTCGTACACCGCGTCATATCTATGCACAATTAATTGCGCCCAATGGTGCTGAAGTAGTAGCCAGTGCGTCTACTTTAGAAAAAGATATTAAAGGTTCTGTTAAAGCAACGGGTAATAAAGATGCCGCTGCTTTAGTAGGAAAAACAATTGCTGAAAAAGCAAAGACAGCAGGTATCGAATCAGTAGCGTTTGATCGTTCTGGTTTTAAATATCATGGTCGTGTTAAAGCATTAGCGGATGCGGCACGTGAAGCAGGATTACAATTTTAAAGGTTTATTATGGCAGCATTCGAGAAAAAAGGTCCAAGTGATGGCTTACAAGAACGACTAGTAGCAGTACGTCGTGTTGCAAAAGTTGTTAAAGGTGGTCGAATTTTTGGTTTTTCAGCCCTAACCGTTGTTGGTGATGGCAATGGAAAAGTTGGTTTTGGACAAGGCAAGGCGCGCGAAGTGCCAATCGCTATCCAAAAAGCGATGGAAAATGCTCGAAAGAATATGCGTAAAGTTGCTTTAAACGATGGAACTTTGCAATACCCAATCACATCGTCTCATGGCGCTGCTAAAGTGTTTATGAAACCTGCATCTGAAGGTACTGGTGTTATTGCTGGTGGCCCAATGCGTGCTGTATTTGACGTGGTTGGTGTACATAATGTTCTAGCAAAATGTATTGGTAGTAATAATCCGATTAATGTTGTAAATGCAACAATAAGAGGGTTATCACAAATGTCTTCTCCACAAGATATAGCTTCGAAACGTGGCTTGTCAGTTGAAGAAATTTCTAAATAATAAGTTTAAGTGAGTTAGAAATGGCTGCAAATAAAACAATGAAAGTGACTTTGACAAAAAGCTTGCATGGTCGTCGACCAGGGCATAAAGCTTGTATAACTGGTTTGGGTTTACGTCGTATACATCAAACTGTTGAAGTTGAAGACACTCCGTGTACCCGTGGTATGGCTAATAAAGTATCCTACCTAGTCAGAATTGAGGAAGGTTAACATGCGATTAAATACACTTAAACCGGCTGCTGGATCAAAACACCCAGCGAAACGTGTTGGCCGAGGTATTGGTTCTGGCTTAGGTAAAACCTGTGGTCGAGGCCATAAGGGTCAAAAATCCCGTTCTGGTGGACTACCAAAAATTGGGTTTGAAGGTGGTCAAATGCCACTTCAAAGACGTCTGCCAAAAGTTGGTTTCACATCTCGTGTCGGTTTTGTTACTGCTGAAGTTAGATTATCTGAACTTGGTAAAATTGACGCCGAAGTGATTGATCTTACTGCTTTAAAACAAGCAAATATAATCACTAAGAACATTAAATACGTTAAAGTTATGTTATCGGGTACATTAGACAAAAAAGTAACGCTACAAGGCATTCGTGTTTCTAAAGGTGCGCGAGTAGCAATTGAAGCCGCTGGTGGGAAAATCGAAGAATAATGGCTGCTCCAGGTGCAAATACAGGACGTTTCACTGAATTACGTCACAGATTATTCTTCTTAATTGGAGCGTTATTAGTATTTCGTATTGGCTCCTACATTACTGTACCGGGTATTAACCCTGCAGAAATGGCGGCACTGTTCGAACAAAACAAGGACGGAATTCTTGGTTTGTTTAATATGTTTGGTGGTGGTGCATTAGCGCGATTGTCTGTTTTTGCGCTAGGCATAATGCCTTACATTTCAGCTTCTATTATCGTGCAGTTGCTAACCAAGGTTCATCCTAAGTTAGAACAGCTTAGTAAAGAAGGTGCTGCTGGTAAACGCAAAATTACTCAGTACACACGTTACGCGACTTTAGGCCTTGCAATATTTCAAGGCTTGGGTGTTGCTGTCGCATTAGCTAGAACACCAAATCTAGTAATGTATGAAAATATGTACACTTTCTACTTTACTACAGTTGTGACATTAACGACTGGAACAATGTTCTTAATGTGGCTTGGCGAACAAATTACTGAACGTGGCATTGGAAATGGTATTTCGATGATCATATTTGCCGGTATTGTGGCCGGATTACCACCTGCAATTATGCAAACGTTATCGTTAGGTGGTAAAGGCGAATTTAGTGCCGGTGATATTGTGTCTATCATGCTGATCATAGTTTCTGTTATAATGTTTGTTGTGTTTATGGAACGAGGGCAGCGGCGAATAACCGTCAACTACGCGAAACGGCAACAAGGGCGAAAAATGTTTGCTGCTCAAACCAGCCATTTACCCTTAAAGGTAAATATGGCTGGTGTGATACCACCCATTTTTGCTTCAAGTATTATTTTATTCCCTGCAACATTAGTGGGCTGGGTTGGCAGTAATAACGAAGAAGGCGGTTTAAGCATCTTGTCTGATGTAGCAACCTATATCTCACCAGGTCAACCGTTATATGTATTGTTATATGCTACTGCGATTATATTTTTCTGTTTCTTTTATACAGCATTAATGTTTAATCCAAAAGAGACTGCGGATAACTTAAAACGCTCGGGGGCATTTGTTCCGGGTATACGTCCTGGTGAACAAACGGCAAAATATATTGATAGTATATTAGGTCGATTAACATTAATAGGCGCATTTTACATAACAGCCGTGAGTTTGTTACCTGAAATAATGCGTATACATTGGAACAATTTACCATTCTATTTTGGTGGCACGTCCCTGTTAATTATTGTTGTTGTAGTAATGGATTTCATGGCTCAAGTTCAGGCTCATTTAATGTCTCATCAATATGAAGGCTTAATGAAAAAGGCAAACCTGAAAGGTCAGGGCAATACTGGAATGTTACGTTAAATATAAAGAGTTCAGTTGTTTTATAAGCATCTGTTGGAGTAAAAAATGAAAGTCCGAGCATCAGTTAAAAGATTATGCCGAAATTGCAAAATTGTTAAGCGCAAGGGTGTAGTTAGAGTTATTTGTGTTGAACCTCGTCATAAACAAAGACAAGGTTAAATCAAGGGTTTAGGTCATTAATGAATAAAAATGTTCATAATGACTTGATATATAAGTTATTTAAAAGTAACATGGCGCGCTTTCGTGCGCATGTGGCGTAATTAATATTTAATTTGGAGTTGGCGTAATGGCCCGTATAGCAGGAATCAATATCCCAGTACAAAAACACACTGTAATTGCTTTAACCGCAATCTACGGTATTGGCAGCACTCGAGCACAAAAAATATGTGCTGAAAGTGGTATCAAGCCAGATGCTAAAATCAAGGATCTTGCTGAACCCGATTTAGAGTTATTGCGAACAGAAGTTGCTAAGTTCACCGTCGAAGGTGATTTGAGACGTGAAGTTTCAATGAATATTAAACGTTTAATGGATCTAGGCAGTTACCGTGGTATCCGTCATCGTCGTGGATTACCGTTACGAGGACAACGAACTAAAACAAATGCTCGTACCCGTAAAGGTCCAAGAAAACCAATTAAACGATAGACCCATTAAAAGACAGAATTGAATACAGGATATAGTAGATAAATGGCAACTAAAACAGCAACACGGTCTCGTAAGAAAGAGAAAAAGAATATTGTGGATGGCATCGCTCATGTACATGCTTCTTTTAATAACACAATTGTAACAATCAGCGACCGCCAGGGTAATGCTCTGTGTTGGGCTACTGCCGGTGGTTCTGGTTTCCGTGGTTCACGTAAAAGTACGCCATTTGCTGCTCAGGTTGCTGCTGAACGAGCAGGTAAAGTTGCCCAAGAATTTGGCATGAAGAATTTAGAAGTGTGTGTGAAAGGACCTGGACCAGGTCGTGAATCTGCAGTTCGTGCGTTAAATGGACTTGGTTTTAAAATTACAAATATTTCTGACGTGACGCCGATACCACATAATGGTTGTCGCCCACCGAAGAAACGTCGCGTTTAAATAGGAGAATTAGTCCGTGGCTCGATATATAGGATCTAAATGTCGTCAATGTCGCCGTGAAGGTGAAAAGTTGTTTTTGAAGGGTGAGAAATGTTTCAGTGGCAAATGTGCGATTGAAAATCGTCCTTTCCCACCAGGACAACATGGCCAACGTCGAACTCGTAATTCAGATTACGCCGTTCAGTTACGTGAAAAACAAAAGTTACGTCGAATTTATGGTGTGCTTGAAGGTCAATTCAGAAATTACTACCAAGAAGCTGATCGCTTAAAAGGTTCAACTGGTGAAAACTTGTTGCAACTTTTAGAATCTCGCTTGGATAATGTAGTGTATAGAATGGGCTTTGGATCATCTCGATCAGAAGCACGTCAGTTAGTGAAACATAATGCAGTTCAGTTAAATGGTTCTAAGTTAAATATACCATCTGCAACTGTACGACCTGGCGATACTATCTCCTTAACAGAGAAGTCAAAAAACCAATTGCGAACTAAAGCTTCGGCTGAAGTTGCTCAGCAACGTGGAATTTCAGATTGGTTGGATGTGAACTTTAAAACGATGGAAGGCACGTATAAAAGCAAGCCTGAACGTTCTGAACTACCATCTGATATTAAAGAACATTTAGTTATCGAACTTTATTCTAAGTAAAGTAAGAAAAGTAATTAAATCCCTGTATGTACCTAATTTCAACTGGTACATACAGAATTTGAAAATATTGTAAATCTACTTGAGGTTGATCCATGCAGGGTTCTGTTACCGATTTTCTGACACCACGAATTGTTGATGTTAAACAAATAAGCGATACACACGCTAAAGTAGTATTAGAGCCACTAGAACGTGGTTTTGGACATACACTTGGAAATGCACTAAGACGGATCTTATTATCTTCAATGAAAGGCACAGCAATTGCTGAAGTCGAAATTGAAGGCGTTTTGCATGAATACACTACGATTGACGGTGTACAAGAAGATGTCGTTGATATCTTGTTAAATCTCAAAGGTGTTGCATTATTAATGCATGAACGAGATGAAGCAACATTAACACTTCGTAAAGAAGGACCTTGTGTTATCACTGCTGGTGATATCACACTGGATCATGATGTTGAGTGCATAAATCCTAGCCATGTTATAGCGAATATGACAAAGTCAGGCACAATTAATATGACTCTTAAAGTGACCTCTGGTCGCGGTTATGAGCCAGCAAATACACGCGAACTCGCAGAAGACGAAGATCGACCGATTGGCCGATTATTGATAGATGCAAGCTTTAGTCCGATTCATCGAATTGCGTACGTTGTAGAACGTGCACGTGTTGAGAATCGTACTGATTTGGATAAATTAGTCATTGAGCTAGAAACAAATGGCACAATTGATCCAGAAGAAGCAATTCGTAGTGCTGCAACAATTCTACAGGATCAATTATCAGCATTTGTTGATTTATCTGGTAAGCCAGAAGTTGAACCTGCAGAAGAAGAACCAGCGATTGATCCTATTTTGTTACGTTCAGTAGACGATTTAGAATTAACAGTTCGCTCTGCAAATTGCTTAAAAGCAGAACAAATTTATTATATTGGTGACTTGATTCAACGTACTGAAGTTGAATTGTTAAAAACACCAAACTTAGGTAAAAAATCATTAACAGAAATTAAGGATGTTTTGGCTTCTCGTGCATTATCGTTAGGTATGCGTCTTGAAAATTGGCCACCACCAAGTTTGAAAGAAGCGAAAGAAGAAAAAGAATCAGTTTCTTTATTTAGTTAAAGACTGTTTTTTATCAAACATTTCTAAATTATTATAAACAATTAAATATTTTAGTATTTACAATAAAGGTATCGAATCATGCGTCACCGTCAAAGTGGTCGTCAATTAAATAGAAATAGTAGTCATCGTAAAGCGATGTTTCGTAATATGACTACCTCATTATTTGACCATGAAATAATTAGAACAACACTTCCTAAAGCGAAAGAATTAAGAAGAGTTGCTGAACCGTTAATTACAATTGCTAAAGAAGATAGCGTGTCTAAACGTCGCCTAGTTTTTGATCGCTTACGTGATCGTAGCATGGTAACTAAGTTATTCAATATCTTAGGACCTCGATACAAAGAACGTCCTGGTGGTTACTTACGAATCCTTAAATGTGGTTTCCGCACCGGTGATAATGCTCCAATGGCAATTGTTGAATTAGTTGATCGTCCTCAAGGCGAGCTTACAGAAGAACCTGCGGTTGAAAAAGCTGAAGCATAAGCTTGGTTCATCCTATTGTGTTTTAAAAAAAGCCGGGCTAATGTCCGGCTTTTTTGTGGATATAACCTAAACTTGAAATGTAAGTTTAAAATACAAATCTAGGTTTATTATGATAGTTCTACTGTTGCACTAGCTGAATCATTTTGGTACATCAATTCAATGGGACTGATAGAACTGGCGTGTAACCAGTTAAGTATTAAAGTAAAGTATAATTTAACTATTGGTCAAAATATTGTAATTGACTAAGTCATTTGAATACATTTAACATAAATTATATCCATTCAAAATATTAATTTCTCTATTAAAAGTTTTGTGTCTGTCACAACCTTACAGAACTAACTACGTTACAATCAGATACATATTTAGTCACGTATCTCGGATAGAAATGGAACACGATTATTACACGGGCTTATCACACTACCATTCTGGTGAGTATGAGCATGCCTTGAACTATTTTAATAATGCACTAAACCGAACTTCTAAAATTGATCCTTATTATACATTGTGTATTTCATTTTATGGTCTGACTTTGATTTATTTGGGCGACTATGAGCTTGGAATAGCTAAATGTATACAAGCAACAGAAGAAGAAATAACAAATAGTGAAATTTTTTATAATCTAGCAATAGCAGCTAGAGTCAAACATGATAGAAAATTAAGTTTGAAAGCCATACGTGATGGATTAAATATCGATAGAAAAAATAAAAAATTGATCCGGTTACGTAATGTGTTAGGCCAGAGAAGAAAACCAAAAGTTAACTTTTTAGCGCGAGACAATTTCATTAATATTTTTCTTGGTAAAATAACGTATCAAACTAATCAATAACCTATTTTAGAAAAGTGTTTCTTTATCGTTATGGATGTAGATCAATACTTTCTGTCATAATATCGACTATAATTTACAGGTAAACTCTTCAACAGTTTTAGGTGCTTTTAACCAATTTCACTTACAAGCCAAAAAGAAATAATTTTATTTATTACGTCTAAGCAGACTAATAACACAACATAATTTAAAAATCGAGATATTAATATGCAAGATAATGAACCACATCAAATCGTCATTGTTGGTGGAGGCGCTGGTGGCTTGGAACTGGCTACTCGTTTAGGCAATAAAATAGGTAAACGTAAAAAGGCAAAAATTACCTTATTGGATTTCAATCGAACTCATATCTGGAAACCTCTGCTCCATGAAGTAGCTGCCGGAACATTTGATTCGTATGAAAATCAGGTAGAATATATAGCACAAGCAAAGAATAACCACTTCGAATTTCGACTGGGTAGAATGTATAAACTGGATCGTAAAAATCGAATAGTGTCTGTAGAACCCACCTACAACAGTAAAAATGAAGAAATTATACCTGAACGCCAATTTTATTATGATACGTTAGTCATGGCTGTTGGTTCGGTTAGCAACGATTTTGGAATTGAAGGTGTACGTGAACACTGTATGTTTCTGGATACAAAACAACAAGCACAATCTTTTCAAAATAGATTATTAGAAGTTTATATAAAAGCAAACACTCAAAAAAATCCAATTCAAGCCGGACAACTTGATGTAGTGATAGCAGGAGCTGGTGCAACGGGGGTTGAGCTATCAGCTCAGTTATACAAAGTGTCACGTTTATTCACTGCATATGGTTTAGATCAAATTAATCCTGCCAATATTAAAATTCATATTGTTGATGCAGCTAAACGGATATTAACCGGCCTACCTGAAAAATTATCAGCAGCAACACACGATGAATTACGCAAACTCAACATCAACGTGATTACCGAAGAGCGGGTAATCAAAGTAGATGAACACTGTTTAATTACTCATACTGGCCGTTCTATTCCAGCAGCAATAAAAGTATGGGCTGCCGGTATTAAAGCGCCTGATTTTCTTAAAGATCTTGATGGGTTAGAATCAAATCGAATTAATCAGTTAATAGTTAAACAAACCTTACAAACCACACTGGACGACAATATCTTTTCGTTAGGAGACTGCGCACAATGTGATTGGCCTGAAATGGACAGTTTTGTACCACCTCGTGCTCAGTCAGCACATCAACAAGCATCGCATTTAGTAAAAATTATTTGCGCTAAGTTGAGTAATAAAACCTTACCGGAATTTAAATATAAAGATTACGGTTCATTAGTGTCGTTAGGTAAGTACAGTACGGTTGGTAATTTAATGGGTAATCTCACCGGAACAGTGATGATTGAAGGATTTTTCGCTCGTATGATGTACTTGTCACTTTATAAAATGCACCAATTTGCATTATTTGGTTTTTATCGAACATTCATGTTGAGTCTCGCACACGTACTTCGTTCAACTGTAGATCCAAAGATTAAATTACATTAATACTGTGTCGGATGTAACGCATGGCGATATTATACAGCCATGCGTTCTTTATTTTATTTTTTTTGATATTTTATCACTTTCGTAGATAGTGTATTTTCATTAATGTCTTCATACTTGTAATTTAAATCCCGTAAATGATTTTTATCTGAGAAATAATGAGTTTGATCATTGTAGTACTCTGAATTAATATTAGTTGATTGGGAGTATGTCAATAAGCCCCGCGCTTTAGGGCCATCATCGCTAAAACTAACAAGCATATACCAGCCAGAGCCAAAACGAATATGATAACCTTCAGTGGATAATTGGGATTCAAGGTTGTTCCCCGTAATGACATCTTTAGCTGGTGCATAAATATGTTTTTTAAACATAGTATTATCGCGCCGGAGTGAGCTTGAGAATACATTAAATCCACCTTCAACATCGTATGTACCAATCCAGGGAATTTTACGGCCGGATGGTTCACCGTTGGCTAAGCTGCGTTCTATAAACATAATCTTTCCTAGTTTATCGTTAACCTTCCATCCTGCTGCTTCAATATTTTTAACGGCATTAGCTAAAACATGAAGGATTGAATCATCGTTAATGAGTTTTCTTGGAGTGTTTTCAGGATCGAGTGGGTCAAAAGGAATAGAAAAATAATTATTTTTACTCAATAAAAATGCAAACTCTCGAATTAAATGACCTGCAATTGTATCTTTATTTTGACTGCCGTTCCACTTTGAAAGCGCATGGCAGGCTTCACTGAGGTCGACTGACAACGTATTATTTAAAAATATGGCTGTTGAACCGTTATGTTGACATAGCAGTAATAGGTCTTCTAAAACTAATTCAGGTAAGTAAGCTCGGTTAGATAAAAGTGAAGTTTCAACCTCGTCTAGTGAAAACTGTTTATCAGCACCAGATGAGTCTTTTAACATTTTCAAACTCATGCGTGTTCGTAATGATAATTCATTTTTTTCTCCACCATAAAGTGGAGAATAGCCTTCGAGTAATGATGCGGGATTAGTCGCCCAATGAGAGTCATTTGAATTTTGAACAAAGTCTTGGCGCTTTAATTGTGGTGCATCGTTAAAGGTAATGGCTGAATCAAAAATTAACTGACTTAAATGACCTGGTAATACAGTAAAACCAAATTGTTGTCGTGTCGCTATTATTGTTGGATTTGTTTTTATTAGTTGGATTGCAGCTGGCGATAAATTGGGGACAGTTGAATCATCAATATAATATGCATTACCTTTTTTATCGGCATAGAGTGTGTTATTAAAAATAATACCATCATAATCTTTAAATGCTTGTTTGAACTCATCTAAATTAGTCGCTAAATTCATGGCTAACCAATGGTCAAGAGAGTCTGTATTTCCAAGGTTAATATCTTTAATTATAAATGCTTGAGTATCATCCCAAGGTAAGGCTCCATTAGCTTCTATCACTATTCCAAGATCGGTATAAAAAATTTCTTTTTCTAAATTAATAACAGCTGATGCGGTTTTAACGGCTATTGATATTTTTTTGCTATGAATGGGTTTTTCGACACCATCCATGTAATAACGAGTACGATCCCCTGGCACTAGAGCGAGACGATATACAATAAAATGTTCTGCTGCAGAAAATGTATGTGTCCACGATATATTTTCATTAAAACCGATATTAATTACACCCGGTACACCAATAGCTGACGCACCCATGGTATTCATTACCCCGGGTATCACTGCATGCCATTGCCAAAATCGTAACATTCCTGAATGTGGAAAGTGTGTATTTGATAGCAGTATGCCCGAGTTTGTTTCAGTTGCATCTTGACCTAAAGCCCAACCATTGGAACCAATTTCAACGTGTTTAAAATTTGGCAACGATGTAAAGTTTTTGTCATTCCACTTCTTATTTAAATTTGTTATTGCTGAGACAGTTATTTTTTGGTTATTTTTTAGTTTCTTTTTATTATTTATTTTCTTACTATTTTTAACAATTGCTTTGAATCGAGGGTAGGGTTGCCATTCATTTGCATTACCTGGATTAGCAAAAAATATCTGCGGTAAAAAATTCGCTGAACCGGCTATTATGCTTAAAGTGGATATTCGAGTCAGTACATCAATGACGTCTATCGGTTTAACCCACGTCATTCCTTGGCAACGAGGATCAAGATCGTCTGAATTACTATCATGATCTTTTATTTCATCAAGATAATAATTATATCCTTGTGTAAAACCTAATATTAGTGCTTTGGCATTATCACTTAATGTCAACCATTGAATCTTTGCGTTTTCTCTTATACCAAGTGCCTTGAATCCAAAATCTGAGACAAGGTTTTGATTGTCACCACTAGACTCTTTATCTGGACCGAAATATTTTGAGCGTTCACTATTAACGCGTATAAATTCATCTGCAATTAGGCAGAGGTTGTCTTTTGCTTGCGAATAACCATTACCGAAAGCCAAGCTCTCAAGATTATCAGCTTCAATATGGGGGACACCAAATTTAGTTATTGTGATTTTCGCAGTTAATTTACCTTTAGGTGCATAAGCAATTAACTTTTTAGATTCGTTCTTATCATCTTGCTCAATAGAATTCTCTCGAGAACTAGAGTAACCATTATTAATAGTCAATATAAAAACTAAACTTAGTAATCCTAAATGCCATTTATCAACATGAATAAAACTACCCATTGATACCACCTCCATTTGATTAAGTGTGAATATTTACATAAAAAGAACTTTACATTAGTATTATTTTTTCGTTAAAGTTAAATTGAGTATACTTATTTTTCTATGTATTTTCTTGTGTTTATTATTGTTGTTGCACGGTTATTTAGTATGACTTAACAAGTTGTATGCATATGTTCTTGTTTATAGAACTGTAAGTTAAAAACAACTTAACAAATGACGATTTATTTGGATAATTTACTTATTTTTAATTACGTAACTTTGGAGTTTATATGACAGTCCTACAGGATGTATATCTGACTTCGGCAGGTGTTTTTTTACCTAATGAAGCAATCCAAAACAATGAAGTAGAAAATTACCTTGGCTTGGTGGGAGGGAAACCCAGCCGATACCGGAAAATTATTCAACGAGCCAATGGAATTAAAAACCGTTATTACGCCCGAAACTTAGAGGGTCGTCAAACACATTTAAATGAAGAGTTGGCCGCCAATGCAATTTTTGATGTATTAAAAAATCGAGGGATGAGTATTGACGAAATTGAAATGCTCGCGGCTGCGACTACCTGGCCTGACACTTTAGT
>VAOX01039515.1_pt1 | contig 19846 bp, 18 predicted proteins | sample 3393891 | NCBI WGS metagenome assembly VAOX01 (sample SAMN08290429, study PRJNA428436) | hydrothermal vent metagenome | isolation source: Deep-sea hydrothermal vent chimney | place: Indian Ocean: Southwest Indian Ridge | depth 2822 m m | reverse complement strand
TTATCGTAACTGTGTCTCGCACAGTGCCAATTTTTCTGTGCCTGCAAACTTTCTCCATTTCCTCCTTCTGCCTTAGGGCATATAAAACAGAGCGCGCTTGGCTAGAGCGACTACCTTTTGTAACTAGCTGAATCATTTGAAAAAACCCTGTTAGATTTATCTGCAGTCCATGGCATAATTGGGCTCAGAATGGAGAAGAAAGATGTCCAATAGTAAGAAAGACAAATTAATTATTTTTGATACGACATTGCGTGATGGTGAACAGAGCCCAGGCGCATCAATGACAAAAGAAGAAAAAGTCCGTATCGCCAAAACACTTGAAAAAATGCATGTCGACATTATCGAAGCTGGCTTTCCTATTGCAAGCCAAGGTGATTTTGAAGGTGTACAAGCCGTTGCTCAAAGCATTAAAGATAGCACCATTTGTGGTTTAGCCCGTGCGTTAGATAAAGATATTGATCGTGCAGGTGAAGCCTTAAAAGGTGCGAACAGTGGGCGCATTCATACTTTTATCGCAACATCACCTATTCATATGCAAATGAAATTGCGAATGGAACCAGAACAAGTTATTGAACAGGCGGTTCGAGCAGTAAAACGTGCACGTCAATATACCGATAATGTTGAGTTTTCACCTGAAGATGCTGGGCGTTCTGAACCAGAATTTTTATGCCGTATTTTGGATGCCGTAATTGATGCGGGTGCAACCACATTAAACATTCCCGATACGGTGGGTTATAACGTCCCGGAACAATTTGGAAGTTTGATTAAAATGTTAAGGGAAAATATCCCTAATTCAGACAAAGCCATTTTTTCTGTTCATTGTCATAATGATTTAGGTTTAGCTGTGGCTAATTCTTTATCCGCGGTCGTTAATGGTGCACGTCAGGTTGAATGCACTATTAATGGTTTGGGTGAGCGAGCAGGTAATGCGTCATTAGAAGAAATTGTGATGGCAGTGCGTACACGTCAAGATATTTTTCCTTGCACCGTTGAGCATATTGATACGACGCAAATTGTTCCTGCATCACGTTTAGTTTCAGGTATTACAGGCTTTGCTGTACAGCCAAATAAAGCGATTGTTGGGGCGAATGCTTTTGCTCATGAATCGGGTATTCATCAAGATGGTGTTTTGAAAAACCGTGAAACTTATGAAATTATGCGAGCTGAGGATGTGGGTTGGTCAGCCAATCGTATGGTGTTAGGTAAACACTCCGGACGAAATGCATTTCGTACCCGTCTTCAAGAGTTAGGTGTTGAGTTTAAATCTGAAGATGAATTGAATGATGCTTTTTCTCGCTTTAAAGATTTAGCAGATAAAAAACATGAAATTTTTGATGAAGATTTACAAGCATTAGTAACGGAAACAAGCATTGCAGCTGAAAAGGAATATTGCCGTTTAGTTGCATTAAAAGTATGTACTGAAACAGGTGAAATACCAAAAGCAAATATCACTTTAAATATTGATGGACACGAGAAAGTTGCCGAAGCTCAAGGTGGTGGTCCGGTTGATGCCACCTTCAAAGCCATTGAAAAAATCATTCATTCAGGAACAGAATTGCAACTTTATTCGGTGAACAATATTACCAGTGGAACAGATGCGCAAGGTGATGTTACGGTTCGTTTGGAAAAGGGAGGGCGAATTGTTAATGGCCAAGGTGCAGATACTGATATTGTTATTGCCTCGGCAAAATCATACATTAATGCGTTAAATAAGATCCTTGATACAAGTGAACGAGAGCATCCACAGGCAGGTGATGTTTAACTTCATGCTTTATATAAAGTCTGGCTTGTTAATTTTATTAACTCGTCAGACTTTGTTTTTATTAGGTGATCATTATGCCTAACAAAAATGCTTACCTTAAAGAAATGGGAATCGATGTTTGGCGGGAAAGAGCCGTTTCAGTGAACGAGGTAAATGATAATGCTGAAGTAGCGTTAGAACCAACTGCTGAAATTAGAGCGCCTTCTCTTCCTGTAAAGAAAGTTGAACCTGAAAAAATCAATATAGATACATTAGATTGGAGCAGTCTAACTCAACATATATTGGCTTGCCAGTTATGCTCGTTATCGCAAACACGTACACATTCTACTGTTGGTGTAGGAAACAAAACAGCATCGCTTATGATTATTGCTGAAGACAACGATGAACAGTCTAAAAAATTATTAACCGCAATGTTAAAAGCCATAGGTTTACAACGTAATGATATTTACATTACTAATATAATTAAATGTGGTGCTGCAGAAACGGTCGAGGCTTCAGATGATAATATTTTATCTTGCAAACCTTATCTATTACGAGAAATCAATCTAATAAAACCAAAATTAATTTTAGCTTTAGGCAATACTGCTGCACATCATTTACTAAAAAATAAGTCACCAATGAATCGATTGCGTGGACAACTACATTTTATTGATAATATTTCCTCACCTATTCTTGTGTCATACCATCCGACTTATCTTTTAGCAGCACCAAGTGAAAAACGCAAAGCTTGGGATGATTTGCAGTTAGCTATGGAAGAAATTAATGTATGAGTGCGGTATTCGATGAGTTAAGCAAAGTCGCTCCTGATGAAAAGTTTCGCTTAATGCTAGAAAATGATCTTGATGAAGTAATTTGTATCGAAGAATCTGTTTATCCCTATCCTTGGACACGTGGTATTTTTTTCGATTGTTTAAATACGGGTTATTTATGTTGGGTGCTAGAACGTAAAGGAAAAATTATTGCCTATAGCGTTATGTCTGTTGCGGTTGGAGAGGCACATCTTTTAACTATTGTTGTGCCGCTTGACGAGCAAGGAAAGGGCTATGGAAAAATAATGTTAAATGAAATGATTCAACATGCTGTCTTTGCTAAAGCGAGCACAATGTACCTTGAGGTTCGCGTCTCAAATAAAACTGCGATTCAGCTTTATGATCAACGCGGTTTTAATGAGTTAGGTATAAGAAATGATTATTATCCGGCAGAACATGGTCGTGAAGATGCACTAATACTTGCCTTAGACTTAAGCTTTGCATAATAAACTGTATTAAGCTGAAATAATATCTGGATGCAGTCCTTGATGATGTAATTTATCCATCACAAGCATTGGAATATTATAGTGCTCTTCATATTCAACAAGAATATCGTGAGGTCGAGCAGAATTCATTTCAACATTTGTTACATGCGGTAAAGCCTGCATAAGTGATCTTAACTCATTGAGAGATTTTGAATCGAGATCATCGTCAATATAAACCTGAATAGAGTGCATAATTTTTCCTTTTACATCATAGAAGGTCAAGGGAACACAAATTAGTTACTGTGCTTATATACGGTATAGGTAAGAAAATAATATTCGTCAAGTTATGCTGAAATAATTATGAAATTAGTCATGTTTAGATCAAAGATAATGCTTTATGCACGGTGTTTTCATGTAAAATATGGCATCTTATTATTAAATTGATTATCACGAGTTATAGATCTGATGCCCTCATTTTTAGAAGAACTTAATCGCCGTCGTACTTTTGCGATTATTTCACATCCCGATGCCGGTAAAACAACCCTGACAGAAAAATTATTATTGTATGGGCGGGCTATTCAAGCTTCAGGTACAGTCAAAGGAAGAAAATCTGATCGCCATGCAACTTCGGATTGGATGGAGTTAGAAAAAGAACGGGGTATTTCGGTGACTTCTGCGGTGATGCAGTTTCCTTATAAGGACTGCATTATTAACTTGCTCGATACGCCAGGACATGAAGATTTTTCTGAGGACACTTATCGTACATTAACAGCTGTGGACTCGGCTTTAATGGTGATCGATTGTGCGAAGGGCGTCGAAGATCGTACGATTAAGTTAATGGATGTTTGTCGATTACGTGATACACCGATTTTAACTTTTATCAACAAGCTTGATCGTGAAGGTCGAGATCCTATCGAATTGCTCGACGAAGTTGAAGATATTTTAAAAATACAATGTGCGCCCATTACTTGGCCTATTGGCATGGGTAAAGGACTCAAAGGCGTATTTCATTTATATAATGACTCGGTTCATATTTTTAGCGCAACACATGGTGGAAAAATTCAGCAAGGTGAAGTTATTCAAGGTCTTGATAATCCCCAACTTAATGAACTATTAGGTGAAAGTGCTGCTGCCGAATTTCGTGATGAAATAGAGCTGGTTAAAGGCGCAAGTCATGAATTTGATAAAGATGCTTTTTTATCTGGAAAACTAACACCTGTATTTTTTGGTTCTGCAACCAATAACTTTGGTATTGAAGAATTATTAGATTATTTTATATCTGCCGCACCAGAACCTCAAGCGCGAGCAACACATGAACGAGAAGTGAAACCGGTAGAAGAAAAATTCACAGGTTTTATTTTTAAAATCCAAGCCAATATGGATCCTTCTCACCGAGATCGTGTTGCATTCATGCGCGTATGTTCAGGGACTTATGATCAGGGCATGAAACTCAAGCATGTGCGTATCAATAAAGATGTGAAAATTGCGAATGCCATTACCTTTATGGCGAGAGAACGCGAAAATGTTGAACAAGCTTTCCCCGGCGATATTATTGGTTTACATAATCACGGTACGATTCAAATTGGAGATACTTTTACTCAAGGAGAATCACTAAAATTTAGCGGTATTCCTAACTTTGCACCTGAACTATTTCGTCGAGTACGCCTAAAAGATCCTTTGAAAATGAAAGCGCTACAAAAAGGTCTTGATCAACTAAGTGAAGAAGGGGCAACGCAAGTATTTCGTCCTCTTAATAATAATGATGTCATCGTTGGTGCAGTCGGAGTGTTGCAATTTGATGTTGTCGCCTTTCGTTTAAAAGAAGAATACAGCGTTGAATGTGGATTTGAATCGGTTAATGTTAATACAGCTCGTTGGGTCGAATGCAGTGATGAGAAAATGTTGAGTGACTTTAATAAAAAAGGTGCGGATAATTTAGCCTTTGATGCAGGAGGGAGTTTGACTTATCTTGCGCCAACTCGTGTAAATCTCGATTTAACCATTGAGCGCTGGCCTGATATCGACTTTAGAGCAACAAGAGAACACTAACACTTTGTTTTTAAATATTTAAAAAAGGAGCTAAAAAGCTCCTTTTTTATGTCATATAATTTTAAGTTTCATTTAAATATGCCGATATAAGCAAATAGTAATATTAAAAATCTGTATGAAAATATAAGAGTAGTCAAATATGGCAATAGATAAAACACTTTATAACCGCTTAGGAGGTAAACCTACCTTTGTTAAAGTGCATAAAATTTTTTACGACAAAGCCTATGCAGATCCTTGGTTGAGAAAATTTTTTACTGATAAGCCACAAGAAGTACTGGAAAGCCAACAAACAGATTTTATGGTGCAATTGATGGGTGGTCCTAAAGCATATGGTGGGAAATCACCAAAATCAGCACACCAACACATGGTTATTACAGAAGAGCTGTTTGAGTGTCGTGCACAAATGTTATCTGATTCCATTAAAGAAGCTGGTATTCGTGACGATTTAAGGGAAGAATGGCTGGATGCCGATAGAACTTTCAAGCGAGCTCTACAGAAAAAATCTGAATCAGAATGTACGCTTTCTTATCCCAACCAACCTATTCTAAACTTCCCTAGAAAGTAATATAACGTATTGTTTTATATGGATATTTTATATTAAAAGTATAAACCTCACCTATTTAACTAAAAATGCAGTTTCAATAAAATTATAACTTACTGATTTTACTATCAAAATGATTTTTTAGTAGATTTCTAAAAAAATTGTCAACCAATTCTGCTTTGTGGCGTTGTTATTACTAAACGCAATAAATAAAACACAAAACAGGAGCAATACCATGAAACAATCAATTTTTACTATCGCAGCACTAAATATCTTACTTGCTGGCGCAATGCCTGCTATGGCAGATGGCGTGGGGGATAAAATAAATTCTCGTCTTGATCAACAGGGTGAAAATATTAATCAACGCTTAGATCAGCGTGGAGAAAATATTAATGATCGTTTAGACCAGCGCGGCGCTAATGTGAATGCTCGTCTTGATCAAGCGGCAGAAAAAGCTGCTGCTAATGGAAATGAACGTTTAGCTAATCGACTTGATAGCAAAGGAAACCGCATCGAGCACCGATTAGATATGAAGGGTAACCGGATTGAAAATCGGCTTGATAACAAAGGTAATAGAGTTGAACATCGTTTAGATATGAAAGGTAACCGCATCGAAAATCGCCTTGAACACGGTCAAAAGGTATCTTTTTCAGGAGGACAACGTAAACATGTTGCTGAACGTATCAATCAACACTTAGATAAACGAGGTCAAAAAATCAATGATCGTTTAGATCGTCGAGGTCAGAATATTAATAATCGCTTAGACCGTCGTGCAGAACGAGCTTTAGAAAACGGGCGTCCAACTTTAGCTGCACGTATGGATCGTAAAGGTAATCGTATTGAGCATCGCATGGATCGCAAAGGTAATCGTATTGAACGCCGCATGAATCACAAAGGTAACCGCGTACAACATAGAGCTCATAGATAGAATTTTATAAAACATGATGTTTTATAAACAACTATGTTATTGTGAAATACCCGATAAAAATATATTTTTATCGGGTATTTCCAATAAAATCATTGTAATTTTAGAACACTTAATGGTATTGCAAGTACGAATGAGCACAGATACGTATAATTTAGAACAGTTTTTAAAAAGCGTAGAAAAACGGGCTTATCGAATGGCGTATATTGCAACCTCTAATGTTGATGATGCTTTAGATATAGTGCAAGACACGATGTTAGTATTAGCAAGTAAATATGCTAATCGAAAACAAGAGGAATGGGCTCCTTTGTTTTTTCGAATTTTACAAAATAAAATTCGTGATTTTTACCGTCGTCAAAAGGTACGTAATATTTTTCAAAGTTGGTTCAATTCTGATAATGAAGATGAAAATGACGATCCAATACAAATGATTGCTGATGAAAAAATACATGATCCAATAAGAAAAATAAGTGGCGAAAAAAATATAGAGAAATTAGAGGAGGCATTAAAGTTTTTACCAATGCGACAACAACAAACCTTTTTGTTACGTGCATGGCAAGGATTAGATGTTAAAGAAACGGCCGCCGCAATGAGCATTACAACGGGGAGTGTTAAAACACATTACTCAAGAGCTTTACAAGCACTAAAAAAATACGTTGGTGAGGTAGAATATGAATAAGAACATAGAGTTTGATAAAAAGGCAAAAACATACTTAGATCAAAGTGTTGATGAATTGTGCCCCGATATCTCTCGACGTTTACAGCACGCACGCTATGCCGCTTTAGAGAAAGCAAAACCAGATCGAATATGGTCATTTGCCCCTAAGACAGTCACAGCAACATTAGCTATTGCTGTTGTCTCTATTAGTTTGTTTTTAAATTTTAGCCAAAATAATGTATTTAACACGGTAATTTCTTTGGAGGCAGAAATGGACATGTTCACATCAAATGATAACTTGGAACTAATGGAAGAACTTGAATTTATTGAATGGCTTGTCGAGACAAATGAATATGCCAGTTAGATTTTTAATTCTCTTGTTATGTTTTATGCCAAATTTCTTGTTTGCAAAACAAGAACAAGATAAGTTGCCTTTAGAAAATGATTTAGAGTTATTTGAGTTTCTTGCTATGTACGATAAAGACGATGAGGTTTTTATTGATTCTGAAATTGAAAATAAAAACGAAGTAGTCTCAGTGATAAATCAACAGAATAAAATGAGTGAGTCTGATGAGTAACAACAGTTTGTTTAAAATATTATTGTTAAGTTTAAGTATGCTTTTTTCTTTTGCTGTTCAAGCTGAAAATAAAAGTATTGCTGCAGAAACAACTCGCTGGAACCAGCTCAATAATAGTGAGAAAAAACTATTAAAGCGTTTTGAAAAAAACTGGGGTGAGATACCTCAAGAAAGAAAAAGCCGTTTACGTAAAGGCGTGAAACGTTGGCAAACAATGTCTTCTGATGAAAGACAATTAGCTAAAAAACGCTTAAAACGATGGAAAAATATGAGCCCAGAACAACGTAAACGTATACGTTCACGTTTCCAAAAATTTCGCGCATTACCTGAGTCTGAAAGACAACAAATTCGTCAACAACGGCAGTGGTTTGAAAAGCTACCGCCAGAACGTCGACATAAACTACGTCAGCGTTGGAAAAATATGACAGCTCAACAACGGCAAGATTTTCGCCAAAAAATGGTTCAACGCCGTGCAAAGTGGAGGACAATGTCACCTAATGAACGACGTTCGACGCGTGAAAAGATAAGACAGCGATTTGATTCACACCGAAATCAAAGGCGAGAGCATTTTAGGCGCTAATTTTTTGTATTTTCCTAGCTAAGTCTCACCTTGTATTTTGAACGACAATATCAAACAATTTTGTATCAATGTACATATTATAGATGACGTTAAGATGTGAAAATATGAGTTATAAAATAAATAAATCTGTTTTTTCATGGGCGTTATATGATTGGGCAAACTCTGCTTATGCGACGGTTGTGCTTGCTGGTTTTTTTCCTCTGTTTTTTAAAGAATATTGGAGTGACGCAACTCATGTTTCAACGAGCACATTTCAATTAGGAGTAACCAATTCTATTGCTAGTACTGTTATTGTTATACTTGCCCCTGTTTTAGGAGCAGTTGCTGATGCGGGAAATATTAAAAAAAAACTATTACTTCTGTTTGCTTTATTGGGTATTTTGATGACAGCGGGTCTTTATTTTGTTGAACAAAATGAAACCGTATTAGCACTTGTTTTATTTGCATTATCTATTGTTGGTTTTTCAGGTAGCATGATTTTTTACGATTCGTTGTTAACGAATGTAAGCGAAGAAAAAAATTATGACGGTGTTTCGAGCTTTGGTTATTCTTTAGGATATTTAGGTGGAGGAATATTATTCGCTGTCAATGTTTATATTACATTAAATCCTACTACATTTGGTTTTCTAAATAGTGCCGAAGCAGTTAGATTTTCTTTTTTAACCGTATCTGTTTGGTGGTTTGTTTTTTCTATTCCATTATATTTATATGTTCCTGAAGTAAATGCTAAGAATAAAAAAGTAAAAATTGTTATTTTTTCTGGATTTAAGCAATTAATTAAAACATTTCATACTATAAGAAAATTACCGATGGTGCTGCTATTTTTATTTGCATATTGGCTATATATAGATGGGGTCGATACGATAGTTAGAATGGCCATAGATTATGGTATGTCATTAGGGTTTAATTCTTCTGATCTAATAACTGCGTTACTCATTACTCAGTTTGTTGGTTTTCCTGCAGCACTCGGGTTTGGTTATTTGGCGAATTATATTGGGACTAAAAATAGCATATTATTTGCCATTTTTATTTATTTTGTTATTACGCTGTGGGCAACACAAATAACGGTTGTTTCTGAGTTTTATGCTTTAGCCATTATTATCGGTCTCGTTCAAGGTGGTGTGCAAGCATTAAGTCGCTCCTTTTATGCCCGAATTATTCCAAAACAACAATCGGCAGAATTTTTTGGTTTTTATAATATGTTAGGTAAGTTTGCCGCTGTTTTAGGGCCTTTAATGATGGGGGTAGTTAGTTTAATGACTCAAAACCCAAGGCTTTCTATTCTTTCTGTAAGTGTTTTATTTGTAATGGGAGGGATCTTGTTATATTTTGTTAATGAACATAAAGCAAAAAAAATGTTATTGGACTATGTTGTTGAAAGGTAGTTTTATAGATAACAGAAAAAAGATTGGTTGTATAATAAGAATGATAATTAAGGTAATACTATGAACGAAGATAAAAAAAATGAACCTACACTACTTGATGTAACGAGAAGTGTTATGTGGGCTTTTTTAGGCGTACAAAAAAGTAAAAATCATGAACGTGATTTTAAACATGGCAAGCCATCGCAATATATTTTCATTGGCTTAATTGGTGTGGCAGTTTTTATAACAATATTAATTACTATTGTTCGATTTGTAATGTCACTAGCGGGAGTATAAATAATATATATTTTGATTTTTGTTAAAATTATACATTAGTAAAGACTAATGGATGGAGCATAGTCAACCTATGGTTAGTGTGTATATAAGCATTCAATATCATTTTTCTTTTTAAACTACTCATTTCTTAAACAATTTTATATTTCTGCCGATATATTGAGGAATATTGTTTAATTGTGTATATATTTTATGAATGATTTAGCATCGGATGATAAAGGAAAAACGAAAAAAACTGGTTCGTTGAGTAGGAGTCTTGTTGCTTGGTTTTTAATCTTATCTTTAGTTCCGCTCTCCATTGTTTCTTGGTTTAGCTACCAACAAGTGCATGATGCACTTACTGAAGCAGCAGCGAATGCTCTTGAGGAATCATCAAATGTGAGTGCTAATTATATTACTAGTTGGTTTGAAAGGAAATTAACGGATATTAATTATCAATCAGAAGATTCTACAAATTCAAAATTATTGACCTCTTTAATAAAAGGATTTGATAAAAGTAAAAAACCGTTATCAGATTACATTAAAAGTACGGACTGGGAGCAACGTATAGAAGGCTTGCAAAATGAAATTATAGATTTACAGCAAAATTATGATTATATCTATGATATTTATTTAATAGACTTGAAAGGAAATGTTTTATTTAACGTTTCGCATGAGTTAGATTTAGGCACAAATATTATTACCGGCATATATAAAAACACTTTGTTTTCTGCAAGCGTAAAAAAAACATTAACCTCAGATGAAACGCTATTTTCAGACATTGAAGCTTATACCCCTTCAAATAATTTAGTTTCCGGATTTATTACTGCACCATTATTGGATGAAAATGATACTAAAATAGGTGTATTTGCTGCGCAGATTATTGTAGATAATGTGTTTGATAAAATAAATCACAATGCTAATGGGAAAAGTTCTTTAACGCATTATTTGGTCGGTTCAGATGGACGTCTACGTACCTCGATTGACAATAATACTCAAGATATTCTTTCTCGAGTCATGGATACCATACAAGTTAAACATTGGATGCTGGATTATAAATACGGTGCATATAATGATGAAAATAATGCACATGAAGATCCTGCTTTTGATTACATAGGGCCGAATAAAAAGCGTGTTATTGGTCACCACAAAGTTATTTATTTACCGGGTGTAAAATGGGCTCTTATTAGTGAAATAGATCAAGATGAAGCTTTGGCAGCAGTAAATTGGTTAGCAAAGGTTTCATTAATGTTGTTTTTTATAACCACTATTATTGTTGTAGTTCTTTCTATGTACCTTTCTAATCGTATTACTAAACCTATTACGTTGTTATTAAATGCAACTCGACGCGCTGCTATGGGAAAAGAAAATAAAGTTCTCATCGTTGAAAGTAATAATGAAATCGGTCAATTAGCTGAATCCTTTAATTACATGTTGTATGTAAGGAAACGACATGAAGATGAGTTGGAACAAACAACGGCTCAGGCTGAACTTGCTTATTTAGAATTAACAGAACAAAAGTTTGCTTTAGATCAACATTCTATAGTAGCGATTACAGATGTTAGAGGTGAAATTAAATTTGTGAATAAGAAGTTTTCAGAGATTAGTGGTTACGATTATGATGAGTTGATAGGAAAGAATCATCGAATATTAAACTCGGGTGTACATAATACATCGTTTTTTACAGAAATGTATAGAACTATTGCAAAAGGTAATGTTTGGAATAATGAAGTATGTAATAAAGCAAAAGATGGACGTCTCTATTGGGTTGATACAACAATTGTTCCTTTCATAGGAGATGATGGTAAACCGAAAAGTTACATTGCGATAAGGACAGATATTACTAATCGTAAAAAAATTGACCTTGATTTAATTGATGCAAAAGAAAAAGCAGAAGCAGCAACACAACAAAAATCTGAATTTTTAGCCAATATGAGTCATGAAATTCGCACCCCAATGAACGGCGTTATTGGTATGACAGGGTTATTGCTCGATACTGAACTAACGAATAAACAACGTAGTTATGCAGAAAGTACAATGCTTTCTGCTGAAGCACTACTTGCGATTATTAATGATATTTTAGATTTCTCAAAAATTGAAGCAGGTAAAATGGAGTTGGAAATATTACCTTTTGACTTGAGGACTGTTATGGAAGACGTTGCTGAACTTATGGCAATGAAATGTCGAGAGAAAAACATTGAAATGTTATTGCATTTTAAATCTGGAACAGAAACAAATCTTTTAGGTGATCCTGGACGTATTCGACAAGTTTTATTAAATTTACTAAGCAATGCTATTAAGTTTACAGAACAGGGTAGTGTCGTTTTAAGTGTGGAGTCATCTGATATTATTAATGAAGAAACTATTGTTTCTGTTTCTGTTTCCGATAGTGGGATAGGTATAGATGATGATAAGTTAGATAAAATATTTAACAAATTTGATCAAGAAGATGGCTCTACCACAAGAAAATACGGTGGCACAGGGTTGGGGCTTGCCATTTGCCGTCAACTTTGCCATTTAATGAAAGGTGAGATTAAAGCCGAGAGTATAAAAGGAAAGGGTTCAGTATTTAGTTTTACTATGTGCTTAACTTTAACCGATGAGGTTGCCGTTTCTTCATTAAGTATGGGAGGAGGTGAAAAACTTAAAGGTTTAAAAACACTAATCGTTGATGATTTAGATATCGCACGTACTATTCTTGTTGAACAACTATCTAGTTTAGATTTGAATATTAACACTGCTGTTTCAGCTAAAGATGCGCTGTCTCAATTAAATGCAGCTAATGAGATCAGCAAACCTTTTGATATTGTAATTACTGATTTTCACATGCCAGAAATGGATGGTGAAATGTTCGCTGAAAAAATAAAAGAAAATAACTTATTAGATAAAGGGGCTTTACTTTTTATAACTTCATCACCCCGTAAAGGTGATGGCGCTCGTTTGCAGAAATTAGGTTTTGATGGTTACTTAACTAAACCAACTCGCGCGTTTGAAGTACCGCATATTTTAACATTGATATGGCAATCAAAAATAGAAGGTAAAAAAATACCTCTTGTTACTCGGCATATGGTACAAGAAGTTAAAACAGGAAATAAAAAACGTCTTAAATTGAAACATGTACATATTTTATTATCAGAAGATAATCCAGTAAATCAAATGGTTGCGACAGAATATTTGGAACGATATGGTTGTAGAGTGACTCCGGCAGGTAATGGTTTAGAAGCGGTTGCTCAATTTAAAGAAAATAATTTTGACCTTGTTTTTATGGATTGCCAAATGCCTGAAATGGATGGTTATGAGGCAACGGGTGTTATACGTCAATGGGAAGCGTTAAAAAATATTAAACGAACAATAATTATCGCTTTTACTGCTAACGCAATGCAAGGAGATAGAGAAAAATGTCTTTCTTCAGGAATGGATGACTATATTTCTAAACCGATAAGTGAGAAATCATTAGAGGATGTTCTCAAAAAATGGCTGACAGAAAAAGTGAAAATGGTGGAATACAATGAAGAAGAAAATACCTCCCCCCTTTTGGCTGAGGTACTAGAATTTGATAAGGCATCACAAGATAAAAATACTTTAGATTTACCTATTTTTAATGTTTTAAAGAATATGTTTGGAGATGCTTTTCCCGCTGCAGTCGGCAGCCATACCACAAGTGCAAAAGAAAATGTTGAACGTATAGAAAAGGCCATTGTTAATAATGATTCAAAGGAATTAGAGCACGCGGCTCACTCATTAAAAGGGGCGAGTGGGCAATTTGGCGCTATGGTATTAAGCGAGCTAGCCAAACAATTGGAGCAGCTTGCTAAAGAAGATAATATTGATAAAGCTAAACATATCTTCCCTAAACTTAAAGCAGAAAGGGAAGATGTTGAAAAGGCAATGTTAAAAGAGCTATCTTAATAGTAAAAAAATTACATTTTTTCTATTTTCTCTTTTTGTTGTTGTAAATTACTAAGTGCTGTTTTCATCTCTGCTAACTTATCACGTTCTTTTTGCACAACGACTTCTGGGGCTTTGTCGGTAAATCCTGAGTTTGAGAGTTTTCCATCTAACGCTTTACTTTGTTTATTGAGTTTTTCAATTTCTTTATCTAAACGTTTTAGCTCAACATCTTTATCGATTAAACCAGCCATCGGTATTAATAGCTTCATATCACCTACAAGAGCGGTTGCAGAGTCTGGTGCTGCGTCATCAGCTTTTAACCAAGTAATATTTTCTAGCTTAGCCAGCTTTTTCAAATAGGTTTCATGTGTTTCAAAAAGTTGTTTATCGGATGCGCTGCCATTTTGTAATAACACCGGTAACTCTTTACTCGGTTTAATATCCATACCACTGCGTACTTGACGAACACCAATGATAAAGCTTTTTATCCATTCCACTTCATCGATCGCAGATTGATCAAATTTACTTTCATTATACTCAGGATAGGCTTGTAGCATAATACTTAGGGTGTCACTTTCTTCTCTCTCTATCCCTGCTAAAGGTGCAAGGCGTTGCCAAATTTCTTCAGTGATGTAGGGCATTGTTGGGTGAGCAAGTCTTAGAATAGACTCAAGTACGTGTACTAAGGTGTGGCGTGTACCGCGTTTGATTGTTTCAGAAGCATTGTCATCAAATAAAACGGTTTTTGATAACTCTAAATACCAATCACAATATTCATTCCAAGTGAAATCATATATTGCTTGTGCCATATGATCTAAGCGGTAATTTTTAATAGAGTTTTCTGTGGTTTTAATTGTTTCTTGTAAGCGACTTAATATCCAGCGATCTGCTGCGGTGAGTTCAATCTCTCCGCCACTTTGTCCACAATCTTGTTCTTCGGTATGCATTAAAACATAACGTGCTGCATTCCAAATTTTATTACAGAAATTTCTATAACCTTCAATACGTCCCATATCAAAATTGATATCACGACCATTAGAAGCAAGAGATGCAAAGGTAAAGCGTAGTGCATCGGTACCAAAAGCAGGGATACCATCAGGAAAATCTTTACGTGTTTGTTTTTCAATTTTTGGTGCATCTTTCGGATTCATTAAACCGCTAGTACGTTTTGCTACTAAAGGTTCTAATTCTATGCCATCGATCAAATCAATCGGATCAAGTACGTTACCCTTTGATTTAGACATTTTTTGACCGTGGGAGTCTTTTACTAAACCATGAATATAGATTTCCTTAAACGGAACATCATCCATGAATTTAAGCCCCATCATAATCATACGTGCAACCCAAAAGAAAATAATATCGAAACCGGTGACTAAAACACTAGTGGGATAAAATGTTTTTAACATTTCTTCATCAATATCTTTTTTTGCAGGCCAACATAATGTTGAAAATGGCCATAATGCTGATGAAAACCAGGTATCAAGAACATCTTCATCTTGGCGTAAGTTGATTTCACCTAAGTTATATTTTTCACGCACTTCGGTTTCGTTGCGACCAACATAAAATTTACCTTCATCATCAAACCAAGCGGGAATACGGTGTCCCCACCAAATTTGACGACTAATACACCAGTCTTGAATATTGTTCATCCATTCAAAATAGGTGTTTTTCCAGTTGTCGGGTACAAATTTGATGCTGCCATTTTCAACAGCTTCTATTGCGGGTTTAGCAAGTTCTTCAACTTTGACATACCATTGATCGGTTAAGAAGGGCTCGACAACTGCACCAGAACGATCGCCACGCGGAACCATCAATTTATGAGGCTCAATTTTATCCATCAAACCGAGCTCTTCGAGTTCTTTTACGATTTGTTTGCGGGCAACATAACGATCTAAACCGCGATATTTTTCTGGAGCTTCATCATTGATTGCTGCATCGATAGTGAGAATATTAAACATGGGTAAATCATGGCGTTTACCCATTTCATAATCGTTAAAGTCATGCGCGGGGGTGATTTTTACGCAGCCTGTTCCAAATTCCATATCAACATAATCATCAGCAATAATGGGAATTTCGCGGCCAATGAGAGGTAGAGTAATTGTTTTACCAATCATCGATTTATAGCGTTCATCATCTGGATGCCCTGCGACTGCACTATCACCTAACATCGTTTCAGGACGGGTTGTCGCAACAATTAATTCGCCTGAACCATCGGTAAGTGGGTAACGCATATGCCAAAGCGAGCCATTTTCTTCTTCAGAGATAACTTCAAGATCTGAAACGGCAGTATGTAAAACAGGATCCCAATTTACTAAGCGTTTGCCACGGTAAATCAAATCTTCTTCATAGAGCTTAACGAAGACTTCTTGTACTGCATCGGACAAGCCGTCGTCCATGGTAAAACGTTCGCGTGACCAATCTAAAGAGGAACCTAGGCGGCGAAGTTGGCGTGTAATATTCCCGCCAGATTCTTCTTTCCAGTCCCAAATTCTATCAATAAATTGTTCACGGCCAAGATCATGGCGGGTTTTACCTTCACTATTGAGTTGGCGTTCTACGACCATTTGCGTTGCGATACCGGCGTGATCGGTGCCGGGTTGCCACAATGTATTGTCACCTTTCATACGGTGGTAGCGAGTGAGCGTATCCATCACTGTATTATTAAAACCGTGCCCCATGTGTAAACTGCCGGTGACATTAGGAGGAGGAATCATTATCGAAAATGACTCATTACCACCTTTAGGTGAAAAATTATCATTTTTCTCCCAAGTCTCGTACCAACGCTGTTCTATTGAATGGGGATTGTAGGTTTTTTCCACGGTATTTATTCGCTATTTTAGGTGATAGAAATTGATGCCTGTTGGCCTTCAAAGGGCTGATTATTATACAGAAAATTATGATTTAACCACAGAGAAGATGGAGGAAGACGCTACTTTTATTCAACGTCTTTTAGAATTTGCTCGCGAATTTTATCAATTTCACCGACTAATGATTTTTTTAAGCCTAATTCAATGGTCACTATGCTTTTCATGAGTGAGTCGCGTAGTGATTTTTCGAGCTTAGTTTGTAGGGTATCGAGGTGATCCAACATGATTTGTGGATCAGGCTCTGAGGTAGATAAAGTAGGGATATTTTCATTAACCACAGCAAGAGTTTCATCAATTTTCTCAGAAAGTTGCGCGGAAACTTTTGAAACCTCTTCTGTGGCAAATTCAACTTCGACAGGTTCGACAATATCATCGAGAACGGGGATTTCGAACTGCTCAGACTCTAAATGTCCTTGTGCTGTTTGACTACTTGCGATCGCGATACTTTCTCTTGCGGCTGCGAGCTTAGAATCACTTTTTGCTAACAAACTTTTAATTGACTCTAATGCATCAACCAAAGAATCTTGTGATTCAGCAATCCTTTTGGATTTGTTTTTATTATCCGTCATAGGAGCATATTATAGTGAGATTTTGTGAGTCTCAAGAGCATAGCCTCGATCTCGGTAAAATTGGTAGCGTTCACGGCCTTTTATTTTACTATTTTCATCGGTTGTGATGATTTCTGCTACTCGCTCAAATTGACTGAAAAATGACGGGCTTTCATCATGCAAGTTAATCAGTACATCGTGATGGTGCGTCACTTCTGCTTGTGGATTATGCCCTAGGAGTACCGTTTTCTCATGATTTATCTCAGAAATTTTCTCATCGTCTGATTTACATTGTTGATGAGGGATAAAACTTGTTTCACTAAAACTCCATAATAAGTCATCATATTTTGTTGCGTGTTGTTCATTCATCGTATGGATGTAAACAGCATTATTTTGTGACCACGCCTTCTCTGTAAGGCGGCAGATAAAAATATCTGCTGCTTGTTCGGAGCCTTTTTCAATAATGTAAAAATCAATGCGTGTCATATTTTAAACTGAATATTGTTTACCACAACGCTCCATTAAATATTGCGTTAATAATGGGACAGGTCGTCCGGTAGCGCCTTTTTTAGCACCACCAAACCATGCAACACCGGCTATATCTAAATGAGCCCAGTTGAGTTTCTTGGTGAAGCGAGAAAGGAAACAGGCTGCGGTAATTGTGCCGGCTTCACGTCCACCAATGTTTGCCATATCCGCGAAATTACTTTTGAGCTGGTCTTGATAGTCATCCCAAAGCGGCATTTGCCATGCGCGATCACCACTTTGCGTGCCTGCTTCAAGAATTTGATCGGCTAATTTCTGTTGATTACTCAGTAAACCGGCAGGGTGTGCACCTAATGCAATCACACAAGCGCCGGTTAAGGTGGCAACATCAATAACGGCTTTAGGTTTGAATTTCTCAGAGTAGGTGAGAGCATCACAAAGAATCAGTCGACCTTCTGCATCGGTATTTAGTACTTCAATGGTTTGACCTGACATTGAGGTAACAACATCGCCGGGCTTACTTGCCGCACCGTCGGGCATGTTCTCAACGCTGGGGACAATCACCACGACATTAATAGGGAGTTTGAGCTCGTTAATGCTTACCATCGTGCCCATCACGCCGGCAGCACCACACATGTCGTATTTCATTTCATCCATGGCTGCACCCGGTTTAATAGATATACCACCAGAATCAAACGTCACCCCTTTACCCACTAAAACATAAGGCTTGTCTGCTTTTTTGCCACCATTGTATTGCATGACAATAAATTTAGGCGGGGTACGGCTACCTTTGCTCACAGACAATAGTGATCCCATGCCGAGCTTTTCCATATCTTTTTGATTTAAAATGGTTGTTTTAAGTTTGCTATAGGTTTTGCCGTAATTTGTCGCTTGTTTTGCAAGGTAGGTGGGGGTGCAAATATTACCCCCTAAGTCACCTAAATCACGTGCGGTATTTCGACCTTTGCCAATGGCATTACCAATTTGTACTGCGAGTTTGGCTTTTTTCATTACTGCGGCAGATTTGCCAGCAAAATGTAATGTGGCTTTCGTTAAAGAGGGTGCTTTGTCTTTACTTAACTCGGAGAAAAGATAATTGTTTTGTTGTAGTGCTTCTGTTGTTAAACGAAGCTGCATGGTATTCGATAAGTTTTTACAGTCTAAATCTGCCAAGCTAATAATGGCACTTTTAATATTTGCTTTACTTAACGTTGTTGAAGCGTGGCTCACTATAGTAGAAAAGCGTTGGTGTGTTAATTCACTTGCCTTACCGCAGCCAACAAGCAATACACGTTCAGTTCTTAAGCCCACAACATCGTGCAGCATGAGTGAATCACCTATTGCGCCAGAAATATCACCACGACGGAGTACATTACTAATAAAGCTATTTGATAATGTGTCGAGCAGCTTAGCTGAATCTGTTAATTGTCGTTTATCGGTTACACCGACAACAAGGCAAGCTGATTTGCTGGTTTCGAGGTTAATGGTTTTGACGCTGATTTCCATACGGGATTCCTGTAAGCTTAAATAGAGGTAGGTATTAGCTTACTCGATATGGTGCCGAGTTTCAGCACATTACAATGAAATAGTAATACCCATATATAAATAAGAATAATTCATGATTATTGCGCGCTACTTAATAAAAGAAATTGCACAAACGCTCTTTGGGGTTTCTTTGGTTCTCATGCTTGTTGGTTTAAGTGGGCAACTAGTCGGCGTATTTTCTGATGTGGCTGCTGGGGTTCTCAGTGTCAGCACGGTAATGGTGGTCTTAGGTCTAAAATCATTAAGTATGTTGATGGTTGTTTTACCGTTGTCACTTTATCTTGCTGTATTGATGACATTGAGTCGGCTTCATCAAAATAATGAAATGGCCGCACTATCTGCAAGTGGTGTTAGTCAACTATATATCGTACAAGTGGTACTCAGTTTTGCCTTTCTCTTTTCAATTTTAGTGGGCATATTTTCTTTTCAAATTATTCCTTGGACCAATGGTATACAACAAGATATTAGTCTAAAAGCGCAAAATGCTTCTGAGTTAGAAGGGATGACTGCGGGGCGCTTTCGAGAGGTCTCGGCGGGTGTTGGTG
>VAOX01002039.1_pt1 | contig 19990 bp, 15 predicted proteins | sample 3393891 | NCBI WGS metagenome assembly VAOX01 (sample SAMN08290429, study PRJNA428436) | hydrothermal vent metagenome | isolation source: Deep-sea hydrothermal vent chimney | place: Indian Ocean: Southwest Indian Ridge | depth 2822 m m | reverse complement strand
CCCAATGAGGTGGTAGAAAACTGCTCCTGCATTTTCTACATACCCGCCCTCCATGGCGATAATTTCACATTTTTTCATTACGCTATCCAGATCAATAACTTACACATCTTTTTCGCGCCCAACTGGTTTTTCCAGGGTAAACACTTGTCAGACACCTGCTTTATGTATCAAAAGTCATCGACAACAGATTGCTTTATAGGTATAAACCCTTTAACCTCCAGGCGCAGGATCTTCGAATACCTTGTTTATATTACCGCTACAAACCGCTTTCATCTCCGCTAAACGCGGCTATTTTTTACTGAGCATATGCCTGTTTCTATTTACGCTCACGCCTGCCGACCCTGCTTTTGCGCTTCCCGCTCCTGCAAACCCGATTTCAGCTAATGCTGATGCCGCCAACGAGCAAAACGACATTAGCATTTCATCTTTAATTACTCAGTCTGATACACTGGTGCAGGAGGCAATTTCCAGCAATGCAAATGCCAGCCGTTTTCGCATTGATGCAACGCTGTATCGAGAGTCCCTGCGATCTCTTATGCTTAATCCAGGTAAGGCTGGCACTGAAATAGCGCCGTCAAAAAAAATGTTTATGGAGCTTGTCAGGATGTCGGCCTTGCTGCAATCCGCTGCGGCATGCAAAACCGGACGCTATATTGTTTGCCCAATTGAACTCAGGCAACAACTGCTTGCTCAACTAAAGCGCCTGCAAACACTTTCAACCCAAACCTCAGTCAGCAAGCGCTAATTTCATGCCCGAATGGCTCATCTTTTTCACTCAGAACCTTAGCCTGATCCTTCTGGAATCAGCACCCTGGATAGTCGTTAGCCTGATTATGGGCGGCCTTGTACATGAGTTTCTGCCCACCAGTCGCCTGCATAAGCTCCTCAACCGCAATGGGCCATCAGCGATGGGCGGCGCTGTGTTACTCGGGGGGTTATTGCCAATTTGCTCCTGTGGCGTTATCCCCCTTGCCGTAAGCCTGTACCGCTCAGGCGTTCGGCTGGGGCCTGTAATGGCCTTTACTGCTGCAACGCCTATTATTAATCCTGCTGCGGTTATTCTGAGTTTTGCACTATTAGGCCCTCGCATTACCGCAGCCTACTTTTTACTCGGTATCATACTGCCTGTAATTATGGGCTATATGGCCCAACGCTGGGGCGAGCCTCACCCCCCCCTGAGCCAGAACGCACTCTCAGACACCGATGAAAAGCCTGCCACAGAAGAGCTCACCAGAACCGGCACAGAGGGGGCTAAAACAGGAGTGGCGCAACGCTTTTTACGCGGACTTAACTGGGGGCTGCTCACACTCGGCCCGTCTATTGGTTTTTATCTGATAATAGGCATTACATTAGCCAGCCTGATGAATACCTTTGTACCCGATGACTGGATGCACACATATCTTGGCGGAGGCTCTTACACGGGTCTGCTGGTAGCAGCACTACTGGGTGCCAGTATTTATGTCTGCGCGGTTGCTCATATACCACTGGTTGCTGCACTGCTTGCATCGGGCGCAGCACCCGGGGCGGCCATTGTTTTTCTTGTAACAGGCACGGCAACAAATTTGCCCGAGCTTTTCACGCTTTATCGAACAATAGGCAGGCGAACCGTCATCATCTATACCAGCACACTTATTATTTGCTCACTGATTGCCGGGGCACTTGTAAATTTCTGGCTTGAGCCTGGATTCGACCCGTCCTTCGACCCCCTTACCAGCCTGGCGCTCATGGACCAGGGAGACAGTTTATGGTGGACACCTTCTGTTGCGCTCAAGTGGTCAAGCTCGGCAATTGTTATGCTACTTGCCTGCTGGGGTGTACTGAATTATTTTCGAAAGTTATTTGCCCGTAAAAACAGCACTTCCAGCTGCTGCAACTGATTCGCTACCAGGCAAACCACACTTTATTTAGATGACGCAGCAGCCAGTAGCGCGGCTTTTTCCTCAGATGACAGAGCAGCAGGCAATAGCGATTGCCATGGAGGCAGACTCTTCACAAAGTCCTTACGTTGATCCGCACTTAACTCATAAACATCCATGCCGCTTTTTTTCAACTCAGCCAGCGCCACCTGCTCTAACGTTAATGCTTCTTTTCGCTGCCACGCTCTCATTGAAGCCGCTGTATTTTTTAGCTTCATACGCACAGACTCAGGCAGTGCTTTCCAGCGTAACAATGGGGCAACCAATACCTGCCCTTCATAACGATACTGATTAAGCGACAGGCTAAGATGCACACGGTCAAGCCTTTCAGACCATATTTGCGCCACCGTCGCCGAACGACTCCCAACAACACACTCATGCAGTAGCTGCTGGCTGGACTGCGGGTAAACGCGTCTGCTCCATGCATTCAACGCCGTATACTGCAACTGAGCCATGGGGTCATCCCGTAGCAGAATAAACTCCATACCACTCAGGTTAATTCGTTTATCATAGCGCCGATTGCCGGTCATTGCCTGCATGCCTTCATCCCACCACTCAAGAATAACCCAGCCGTTTTTCAGCGCTATGCTTCGCAGCTGCTCACCCAGCTCGCCATCTATTTTGTTGTGCAAGCCTGCCAGCCCGTCATAAAAAAAGGGTAACTCCAGCACCTGAAGTGCGGGAACCTTCTCGGCCAGATCATGCAGAGACATAACGACCAGGTCACTGTCAGGCTTTTTAACCGACAGATTAAAACTTTTTCCTGAGATATTAATCGACAGTTTGTGCTGAGCCGATTGCTGTATTAATTTTTCAGTTGAACGCTCAACAATGAGGGGAGGCTCTTCATCCGGAAATGAAAATGCTAGACTTAGCGGTGTCGATGCGGTGCAGGAAAAAGCCATCGCCCACAAAACAGGCAGCCACGCAAAACCGCCCGGGCATTTAACATGCCCGGGCGGTTTACGGGTTGAACGCAAGTGCCTACTAGCGAACAATGACACCTCGTGGTGTAGTACCACTCAGTGCCACTTCATCAACCAGCACTTTACTGAAATTGCTAATAATGGCAATTGAATCACCACCAGAGCAGTTCACAACAAAGAATTTACCGTCATTAGTATGATCACCATCATGCGGCTTACAATCTACAGGTAATGAAATTTTATTTACAATTTGCAGTGTATCCATATCCAGCACATCTACGTTACCAGGTACCTCAGGCGAGCCCAGGTTAACGATATAGTGGTAACGACCATCTTTACTGAATTCGCCCGTTTGCGGATTCACGCCCAGGCCATCAGCCTGTGTGATTTTTTTCAGGTGCTTTGGATTTTTCGGATCACTAACATCCAGCACATCAACCGTACCAAACGGTGCTTCAAAATTTTCAATCACCGCGTAGCGATTGTTGGTTGTTAGCATAAAAGGAATAACACGGTTTTCAGGGTTCACTTTAGGAATGGTAATTTGAGCAATCACCTTGCGTGTTTTAATGTCTACACCTGTTACTGTTTCACCGCCCAGATCCGGCTCCCACAGATAACGCCCATCCGGTGTAATACTCATATCACAGGGGCGCATTCTGCCTCTGGTATCAGAACCCGAGCCTGCATCTGCCGACAAAGGCACTGAAATGTGCGTTAGTATCTGGCCAAAAGTTGCACTGTGCGGATCAGTATCTATTTCCTGAATTTCATCTATTTCCCTTGCTGCATTCCAGACGGTTTTACCCTTTGGCGTTACCCCAACAAAGTTAGCCCCTTTCTGTGGCAGGCCGGCAGGCACACCATCATATGTGTATGTATTCACACGCACCTGATTGGCTGGGTCAAGCAGCGGTGTTACGCTTCTACGGGCGTGCAGGCCCACGATCTCACCGTTCAGACCCGTCCACCACCAGTGCCTGTTGCCTTTGTACTGGTTTGCAGGCCATGCCGTGTTAAAACCAACAACTTCATTCTGCACTTCTTTACACTTAATTAAAGCGCCTTTACCGCGCCAGCCGTGTTTTGTTTTGCACTTCACCAGCGACATACTGTTGTCGCCCTTATTCGATACAAAAATATTTGATACGGATTTATTAGCAAACGCCGTACCTGAGCCTGCAAGTAATGTTCCTGCAATGGCTATACTTAAATATGATTTCATGATCATCCCCATTTTTATTCGCCGATATTCATATCGACTTTATTATTTAACATTAGCCCCCCGCAGATACAAAAAAAAACAGCCCGCAGCGGCCACTCGAAAATTCTGATACATCTAGTCTAAAGTTGGTGGATTTTTGCGTCAAGAGTTTTAACCTTAATATGCTAATTTATACCTCATTTGAAAAGATAGGTATCTTTTAATACAATCTTAAGTGATAACACTATAAATACTTAAGCCGTTATTCAACCCTTCTATTTACAGGGTATCTATGGTTCTGGCCAGGGACAATTACCCCCCGTGTTTGTGCAGGCATATACCTGTAGCGCGAAAGCTGCGTCATTCACGCCTTTTTAACTGCGCTAATCAGCCACTTCAGGCGCACACTTTAAAACACTCAACTAATGGTTCCAGAATGACCTGTGAACTCAACCACAGATATTACACCCCGCACCTCATCTATCGCAGTTATTGTTCCAATCACGTATAATCCGCAGTATCCCTGCTCCAGCTGCCCCTGTGGCAAGTCGCCGGGACACATTATTAATATGAGTTTTTTAATATGCCAGCAATATCCAGACTCGGGCAGCTTTTACTGCTCAGTGCTTTTTTCTCCAGCGGGCTATATGCCGGCCCTTATATCGGCCTGGCCCCCGCCATCATACAGATAAAAACAGACACCGGGAAAACCCGCCCTGTCATGGTCGATATGCGACTGGGCTACGCACTGGATGCCCACCGGCTTGAACTCGCAGCCATGGTCCCTGTGAGCGATGATGACCTCAATGGGCTGGTAACCGAAGTGCCTTCGTCCACCTCTGTTTTCTACCGCTATACAACCAATCTGAGAAGCACATTAAATATCGACTTCATACTGGGCTACAGCCAGACAGAAATAGACGCGGCCTATATTCAACCACCGAATTTTAATGAAACCTTTAGTGGCGTGAGCTTTGGCATTGGCTTTGAGGAAGCACTCAAAAGCCTTCCACAGCTAAAATTCAAATTCGATTACATAAAACTATATCGAGGCGACCAGCTAGATATTGATGTCTTTTCACTGGGAGTTCGCTATGAATTTTAAAGCCACCTGGTACGTTCTGTTATACAGCATGCTGCTCATACTCACCGCTTGCAGCGACTCGGATAAAGAACAGGGGCTGGTAGACCTGTTCGATATCGCCAGTCTGGACATTATTGCCATTAATTTCCCCGCAGGCTCAACCGAAGACACTATTTCCATTAACACATTTTTCGATTACACCCTGGAGGGCACAAAATCCAATGGCGTGGATGTAATTCCCATTACCAGCAATACCACCTGGTCTATATCGTCTGGCGCAGTTAGCACCATCGACCAGAATGGCCGTCTGAGTTCCGGTAGTACGGCGGAAACCATTACCATTACGGCGCAAATTGGAAGCCTGAGCACCTCAACCGTTGTGAATGTTTCCGCTGCAAAATTTAATCGTGTTGTGCAGTTAAACTCAGCCCCCGTGCTTGTCAACATGTGTCAGACACAGCAGATAAAACCGCTTGGTGAGTACATTAACGATGACAGTTCAACTGAAATTCGCACCGTAGACAGCAGCATTATAAATACCATTACCTGGATTATTAAAAATGCAGAAGATGACACCCCCTCACAACGCGCACGGGTTGTTACTCAGAATAATATAACTGAATTACAGGCGCTTGAAACCGGCGATGTGCTGATTCAGGCACAGGCCATTTCCCAGAGCAGCGGCAGCCTTGTTACATCGGATGATTTACCCCAGACACTGAATCACAACCTCAACAGCCTGAAACTGTGCCTTGCAACCGACACAGACCTGAGCAACTGCACCCTCGCCACCATCGATCTGCCACAGAATAATACGACTTCATTCATTGCAGTGGGCAACTACCAGGCCACAGACGGCTCAAATTTCGACACCAACATTACCGCCTATAGCAAATGGGGCACAGACAATACCAGCAATGCAACCATTGCCCTGTCCGCCAATCGCCAGCAGCTTGATGTAACAGGTAACCTGCCAAATACTACCGTTAATATTTCAACAGCCTGCGGCAATATCGAACAGACGGTTCCTGACACAGACATTGCAAATGGCGTTGTGTTAGGCGAGCCCGTAACCTGTGCCACCGGCAATACAAACTGCATCTTTAATAATAATGCCATCAATATTGTAAGTAACACATTAACATCGCTCACTGTAACCGCAAACGGCGCAGACCTGACAGACAACACCGCCCTTGTGCTTGCAACACAACCCAATGTCATCACACTGGTGGTTACCGCTAATTTTTCAAACAACACCACTCAGGATGTAACAGCTGATCCAGGTATCAACTACAACAATCAGGATACAACTGTGCTTACAGAAGTCGCCAACACACCGGGTGAATATACCGTAGTCACGGCTGGAAATGCCGAAGTTCAGATTGTGTTTCAGAGCCAGATATTTACGGCTCAGATAACAGTGCCCAATTAATGATGCCCAGTGTCGGATGGAACCGTGGCTTTAGCCTCGGCTGTATTGCGCGGGGCTGAAGCCCCACCTCCATTGGGGAGAAATACTCCCGATAGCGAAAACCAGCAGCACGAGACACCCGGCATCTTTATCCCTGCAATATTGCCAGCTCAGGCGCACAGGGGAGTAGACAGCACCTTATGGGTGCGCAACGGTGCCACCCGTATCAATTCCCAGCCAGTGAGTTAACATTGTTTAAATTCCTGATAGCACCGACTCCGCCAGCCTGTATACTTTTGAGTTAAAAAGAGAGATTCTGATTTCGTCCGAATTTTAGCCACAATAATATCTGCTTTCAACAAATTATACCCTTCCGGCACTTGTATGCTGGTCAATACCTGATACTATTTTACCCATGTCCGCACTTATTCAGGCCCAGCACCTACACCGATACTATGCCGACACCCTTGCCGTAAACGATGTCTCGATTCAACTGCATCAGGGTGATATTCTCGGCTTGCTCGGCCCCAATGGCGCAGGCAAGTCCAGCTGCATGCAAATGCTCTGTGGCGTGCTGGCACCCAGTGCAGGCGAAGTACTCATTAAGGGAATCGACCTGCTGGATCATCCTCAACAGGCCAAACAACAAATCGGCTACCTGCCCGACAGCCCCCCCCTTTACCCTGAACTAACAGTAGACGAGTACCTCAACTATGCAGCACACCTGCGCCGCATACCAAAAACACAACGCCCAACACTGCACGCTCAGGCCAAAGAGCGCAGCGGGCTGGAAAACTATGGCCGCCGACTCATTGGAAATCTCTCCAAAGGCTACCAGCAACGCACCGGCATTGCCCAGGCAATCATTCATCAGCCCGATATTATTATTCTCGATGAGCCCACCGTAGGGCTCGACCCCATTCAGATGCGTGAAATTCGCAAGCTAATTACCGAACTGGGCCAGCAACACGGCGTTATTCTCTCCACCCATATACTGCCCGAAGTACAGGCGATCTGTAATCGAGTGCAACTTATCCACCAGGGGAAATCTGTTTTTAATAAATCCATGCACGAAATTCAGCAGCACGAACAGGTGCGCCTGCATTTGCAACACACCCCCGACACAGCTGCACTGTTAAAACTACCCGCAGTGGAAAGCATCGACAACAACACTGACGGCACATATACCCTCAGCGGCAACAACCTGCAACAACACCTCGCAGAGATAAACCAGCATTGCATTGCCCAGAACTGGGGGCTGCTTGAAATTCATCTACTGGAAAACAGCCTTGAGCAGATTTTTATTAAACTAACCACCGGAGAAGACACCTCCCATAACAGCACAAAACCGAAAGACATTGCCGCATGATACTGCACATTGCACTGCGCGAGCTTCGCAGCCTGTTTCTATCGCCCCTGGCCTGGGTTATTCTAGCCGTCATCCAGGTGCTACTGGCATGGAAATTTTTAAGCTATATCGATCTGTTTTTTAGCTTACAGGCCGATTTAATTAACATCAAAAATGCCCCCGGTGTTACCGACCTGATTGTTGCCCCACTGTTTGATTTTTCAAAAATTATACTATTAATTATCTGTCCATTAATCACCATGCGGCTCATCAGCGAGGAGCGCCAGAGCGGCTCTCTAAAGCTGCTGTTCTCCTCCCCTGTATCAATGACTGAAATCATCCTGGGAAAATACCTCGGTGCATTAATGTTTTTTGTTATTCTCATCTTAATGGTGAGTTTAATGCCCCTGTCATTACTCTTTTCAACAGACCTTGATATGGGAAAATTTGCCGCCGGAATGCTCGGCCTGTTTCTTAATGTATGTGCATTTGTAGCACTCGGGCTATACATGTCGAGCATTAGCAAACAACCCGTTAATGCCGCCGCCGCTACTTTTGGCCTGTTAATTATGTTCTGGATAATCAACATTGCCAGCGACGCAACCACCGAAGGCAATAATTTTTTCGACTACATCTCTATCACCCACCACAGCTTTCAGATGCTACGCGGCATTGTAAACAGCTCAGACATCATATACTTCGTATTATTCAGCGCAGGCTTTATTTCGCTCAGCATACGCCAACTGGACGCACAGCGCCTGCAACACTAATGAAAGTTACAACAAAAACCCGCTTGCAATACAGAATTCAGAACAGCCTGTTTACGCTTTTACTAATCGGCTGCACTGCACTGGCTGGCTGGTTAAGTGTTGAATACAATGTGCGCAGCGACTGGACCGCAGGCAAACGCCACTCACTTGGCCAGAACACATTACAGCTATTAAAAGAACTGCCCGATGAAATTCAGCTGCGCAGCTACCAGCCTGAAAAACCCGCCCTTATAGAGGCCATCACAGAAACACTCAGCCGTTATCAGCGCCATAAAGCAAACTTTCATTTTAAACTCATTAATCCTGATATTTTTATACAACAGGCCAAAACCGATAATATTGCCCATTATGGACAAACCATAATTGAATATCAGGGCAGGCAGGCACGCATAGAAAAAATCTCCGAAGAGAACATTGGCAACGCACTCATTCGTCTGCATCGCAACGCTAAAACACAATTGCTTTTCATAACACAACATGGCGAGCGAAGTATAAAAGACACATCTGCCACCGGCTATAGCCAGCTTACAAAACGCTTAACAGACAAAGGCTTTGATACCCGCCAGATTAACCTGCTACAGGACACCATCACACCAGCCAACACCGTGCTTGTTCTGGGCAGCGTTAATAAACCGTTACTGGCCAGTGAGCAGAAGAAAATTCTTAATTATATTAATGAAGGTGGCAACACCCTCTGGTTGCAGGACCCGGGCGTTGATAGCACCCTGGAAGCCATTGCCGATGCACTGCACATAACATTCCTGAACGGCGTAGTCGTTGACAACAACCAGGAAATTAGCCGCATGCTAAAACTAAGCCACCCGGCCATCATCCCGATACTGGAATATAAACGCCACCCGATCACAGAAAAAATGCAATATTTCACCCTGTTTACCAGCGCACTTGCCATGCAGAGCAAAACCCGTGATTCTGAAAAACATCAATGGATCAGCACAAACCTGCTCATTACCTCGGACAGCAGCTGGACAGAAACCGGTGATTTACTCATCGGTGTAAAATTCACCCCCGGAGAAGACACCGCCGGGCCATTAAGCATTGGAATCGCACAGCAAAAGCAGATAAAATCTACCGATAACACATCAGCACAGGGCATGTCAGCACAGCGTATAGTCGTCATTGGCGACACCGACTTTATCGCCAACAACCAGCTGGGCCAGGGTGCAAACCTGGATTTTATCCTCAAGGCATTCAACTGGTTAGCCAAAGATGACAAACTCATCACCATCGCACCCAAAAACGCCCCCGATCTTCAACTCAAATTATCCGCCGCCACCGCCTCCATTCTCGGCATTGCTTTTCTAATCCTCCTGCCCCTGCTACTAACCGCCTGCGCCATTATTATCTGGCGCAAGCGCCACCGCCAGTAAACCATAAACATGAATCAGAAATTACTGCTTAACACTGCATTACTTGCACTATTAATTCTCGGTATTTTTCTGGTTAACCAGAAAAATACCGCCCCTGAAATTCAACGTCTCACCTCACTTGACCTGGAAAGTATACAAACAATAAACATCACCAGAAACCAGAAAACCAGCGGCCCGGGAAAAAGCATCTCATTTTTCAAAAATAAAACCGCGATATGGTATATGAAAAGCCCCTACACACTCAAAGCCCATCAGTTCAGAATTAATACCTTACTCAGCCTGACACAAACACCGGTAGATAAAATTTACACCTCCAGAGATCTCAACCTTGCCGACTTTGCACTGGACAACCCGCGAGCCAGTATAAAATTTAACAACACCACAATCTACTATGGAAACGTTAACCCGTTAAACAACCAACGCTACCTGCTGGTTAATAACAACCTTGTTATGCTAACCGATACAAGCTACCCACTGGCAAGCGCACAGGCCGCCAGTTTTGTTGATCTTTCATTAGTTCCTGATAATTTTAATATCATAAAAATTAAAACACCTGAAGCTGATGTATTACTGGATAACGATGGACAATGGCTATCATCGGGAAAAAAACCACTCAACACCCACCAGATACAAAACCTGCTGCAAAGCTGGAAATCCACTCAGGCCTTTGCCGTACATAGATATCTACCTCGCAAGCAACTGGGCGAAATAACCCTTTACAGCGAAGCCAGAAGTATCACTTATATTATTTCAGAAACAGATCCATGGCTAATACTCGCACTGCCCGACATCGGCATTGAATACCACCTGGATAAATCATTAAAAGACAAACTCTACGGATATTTTGCCAAAGAGAGCAGCGATGCCTGAACTTCCCGAAGTCGAAACATCGCGCAGCGGCATTGAGCCTCACATCCTGCATCAAACCGTCACCGAAGTGATTATTCGCCAGAAAAAACTTCGCTGGCCAATTCCTGCTTCAATCAAAACACAACTCACCGGGCAGCGTATCCAGCGAGTTGAGCGCCGGGGTAAATACATTTTACTGCGCACCGAAGCCGGCACACTCATTTTGCACCTCGGCATGTCAGGCAGCTTGCGCATAACCAGCAAAAATACACTGGTAGAAAAACACGACCACTTTGATATCTGCTTTAACAACCAGAAGATTCTACGCCTGCGTGATCCACGGCGTTTTGGTGCAGTACTATGGACAAAAACCAGTCCATTAAAACACAAACTACTCAGCAAGCTTGGCCCGGAGCCACTGAGCGAAGATTTTACCACTGATTATTTATATCAGGCCAGCCGTAACCGTAAAATTGCCATCAAAACCCTGATTATGAATAGCCAGATAGTCGTTGGTGTCGGTAATATTTATGCCAGCGAATGCCTTTTTATGGCCGGCATAAATCCAAAGCGCAGTGCGCATAAAATATCACTGGCACGTTACCAGAAACTCGTTATCGCCATCAAACAAATACTACAGCTGGCCATTAAACAGGGCGGCACCACATTAAAAGATTTTACCCGCCAGGATGGCACACCCGGCTACTTCCAGCAAACACTGGCCGTTTATGGCCGCAAAGATAAACCCTGCATTCACTGCAAAGAAGCCATTAAACAAATAACACAAACCCAGCGCTCTACTTTTTACTGTAGCCAGTGTCAGCGATAGCAACATAAGCTTATTATAATATTTCTATTTTTAAAGCTTCCATTCTGTTTTAAAAAGGCTCTTCAATAACAACTTTATATGCTATTGTTGTGACTGATAGAATTATCTCCTTTCTATAATTTCGGCATTCATGACAATTCTATTTATATGCCACACTCGTAGATATAAATGCAAAGCACCCTGACACATAACATAAAATATGTAGAGGATAGCGCATCATGCCAATAACAGATATTTTAAACATTCGTATCTTTCCACCTCTGGCAATTGCCCGTCTTGGCTCTTCACCAGATCCTATGGACAATTACGACCTGCTACCTGCCGATGATATTACCGGCTATCGAAAGCTCGTGCCTGCCGCCTCTTTTCAGGTGAGCAACAACACCATATCAGGCATACAGACACCCGCCAGCGTGCAGTTCAGAGACAGCAACAACCGGATTAAACCGGTTTCACCTTTTCTTGAAGTCTGGGCCATTCTTGAAATCGATGGCGTAGAAGCCGATGAATTTGAGCAACTGACAAAAGACCACCTCTCGGAGCTGGGGCTATCCGACAGCGATTTAAGCTGGCGCGTCAATGTGGGCAACCTCAAGGCGTTTCGCAGAACCGGCGACAGCAACGATAAAATTATCGCCAGCACCGGCCCCTTTAATAATCATCAGACACAGGTACTGAGCGGCGAATGTGCCAATTTTAAAGCCGCCAAAAACATCCCGTTCGGCAACGTACAATATATCGAGCCCAATGATAATTTCCCGGAACTTCGACTTCGATTTATACCCGCCACTGGCGCTGTTTTTGGCCCCGATGCAAACGACCCCAATACCCGCGATGATGTATATGAGCGCACTGCCGGCAACTGGGATGATCACATTGATGGTACACCCGGCACACCCGCACCCACCGCACCCAGCTCAATATTTGGTGGCCGCTTCAATAGCCAGACGCAGCAATACATGAGTAATGCCTATTTGGATGATGCATGTGATGGCATTGTTGAAGTATCACTGAATGTAAATGGCACCACGCTTTCGAGTTTTGCCAGAGTCTCCTCCGGCCCACCGGATTTTGCACCGGATAGCTATCCGGTGAGAACCGTTGCTGACGATCTGGAGCAAATGGCACTGGGGCCCAATGTAGCAGAAGCCGTCACGCCTGAGCAATCCAGCGAAGTAATACGCCGCGCACTGGAAACGGTTCGCCTGATGAATACACAGGTGATGAATGGTAATCAGAATGTAGGCGGCATTACTAGCAATACAAACAATCTGGCTGGACAGGATACTCGCCGTGGCCGCGCATTTGAGCCCTTGTTTGAACCCGCACTCACGGATGCCACCACGGTGCGCGCATTTCACGCCGCCGTTTTAACCTCGCTTTCCAATAATACCCCCCCCACTTTTCTCGACCACTTGCGCCAGTACAATGAAGTGGGCGACCTGAGCAATGCCGGCCGCCGAAAAATGCCGGGGATGATGCGTGGCAGCGATGGCAACCACCTTGCACTCACAAGACGGCAACGGGATAAAATACGGGCCGCCAGCGAAACACCACCTCAAACACCCCCCACCGCCACCACACCCGAGCAGGATATGTCTGCACTTGTTTCGCATTTCCAGAGCCGTGCCGTTTTGCATACCGCCATCAGCACAGACAATAACGCAACCCCACTCAGCAGCCTGTTTGCAGATAGCACAGCACTTATGGATTATCTGCAAAACGCCGAAGCAAAAGGCACACTTGCCGGTGCGCAACTCAACCATCCACTGGTCGTTGCCGGAAATCCAGGTGCATCTGCTTTTTTTCAGCTAATTAGCCGACCCGATCATCCCATGTCAAACCCCTTCTCCCGTGAAGTTCCCAACACCGGGCGAACGGGACTAGAAATTGTAGAGCGCTGGATTCTCTCTCTTTAAGACACATAAAATCGAATACGATCAGGTAACTAACATGAAAAAAATTGACCCAAAAAACAAAACCGCGCAATTTAACTATCGCCCTGCTGGCAACCCGCCCAGCACACAACCTGACACCGCAATCTCTAACTGCTTTCCAGGCCTTGAGTTTGATTTTCGCAACGTATGGCGAAGAATTTTTATTGGCATCACCCTGCACGAAGCTGATGCCCTGGTAACCTCCGTAGAAGACCCCTCGCTGAGTGAACTGAACGGAGCCACATTACTCCGGGTTGAAGGCAACGATGTTTACATCCAGGTAACCGGCCCCCGCCAGCCTGGCGGCACAATAGAAGACCTCGGCCCTGGCCAGCTTGAATGGAGCAACTCACTGGCAGACATTGTAAACCGGGCTGGCTCACAGGTTCGATGCACCTTTGAGCTCAACAGCGCCATTTTTGAGCGAGACCTCACGGTAAGAAACCTGTTCGACACACAAAGCGACACCGCACTGAGCCGCGAACTGCTCCAGCCCGGCGAGCTAACCCAGAGCCTGTGTTCACCCTGGCAAAATGATTTTAAAGAATGCGCCTGTTATTACTGGGCCGCAAGCCGCCCCGATTTTGTTAATACTGAACAAAATGATCAGGGAATAACCGAAGGCAACAACTGGTTTGAAAAAAACCGCACACCCACAACACCCACCGGCTATACATTACGCGACAGAGATCTGGTGAGCTATGAAGAGATGTTTCAGAACTGGGAAAATGAACTTAAATTTATCATTGAAGGCAAAGATGAAGACCGCTGAACTCACTGCAACTGAGCCACGCATATGATACAAAATGATTTTATCACCTTCGACTCCGCCACTGGCTCATACCTGTTTTTAGTAAATGCCTCCCGGCTATTTCAGATCGACCCTGAAATAGCCGCCGAATTTAAACAGGCCATCAGCAGCAATGATGCGCAAAAAATACATCGCCTGTTCAACGAACATGAGTTAAACAATCAAATCAGCTGTGAATCACATCTAACACCCGACACACCCATACATGCACTCTCGCTAGCCATCGCCCAGAAATGTAATATGGGATGCAGCTACTGCTATGCGGAGTCCGGAAATTTTGGCGACATCTCTAAAAACATGTCCCCTGAAACCGCCATAACCGCCGTGCAGCGTTTGCTTTATGCAAGCCCGCCGGGAAGCCGGGTTAAACTGGCATTTATGGGAGGCGAACCATTAATTAATCGTAAAGTTCTACGCAGCACAACCCAATATGCCGCCGAACTTGCCAGCACCCGCAATATAAAAATAAACTACGCCATTACAACCAATGGCACATTATTAACCTCGGAGGATGGTCGTTTTTTTGAAGACCACGGCTTTGCTGTTACCGTAAGCCTCGATGGTGTCGGCGCAGACCATGATCGACAACGCCCCTTTAAAAATGGCGAGGCCAGCTACAATCGTATTATGCGCCGCATTGAGCCACTGCTAAAACGCCAGCACAATATGCAGCTCTCTGCACGCATCACCGTCACCCGGAACAACCTCAACCTGCCCCACACCCTGCAAACTTTTATCGACAAAGGCTTTCACAGCGTTGGTTTTTCCCCCATGATCAGCGCCCCGAACGCCCGGGATGAAATGACCAAAGCCCAGCTTCAGCAAATGCTGACCGCCATGATTCAATGTGCGCAGCAATGCGAGCAGGCCATCATAAAAGGCCAGCGTTATCCTTTCGACAACCTCACCAATGCACTACAGGAAATTCATAAAGGCACACACCGCCCCTACCCCTGTGGTGCGGGGGCAGGCTACCTGGGGGTGTCTGCTGATGGAGACCTTGCAGCATGCCACCGCTTTGTGGGGGATGAAAAAGCCAGCATGGGCAACATCTATACCGGCATAAACCGCAGCGCCAGAGAACACTGGTTAACTCAACGCCATGTCCATCAGCAACAGCCCTGCAAAAGTTGCTGGGCACGTTATTTATGCGGCGGAGGTTGCCACCATGAAGTACTCTCAAGAGGGCGCAACAGCTGCGATTTTATTCGAGGCTGGCTCAGCCACTGCCTGCAAACGTACACACGACTCATTGACGCACGCCCCGATTACTTTGAAATAGCCGATCACACAAAAGCCCCCGCACAGACAGCCCCCCGTAATATAAAAAGCCATTGAATAAAAAAATACACACCGACATCTGCATCATTGGCGCAGGCCCCGCCGGCAGTAGCTGCGCATCGGGTCTGGCAAAACATGGATATACCGTCTGCCTGATAGAATCAGACACCTTTCCCCGAGCCCATATTGGCGAATCCCTCAGCGCAGGAATACTGCCATTATTAAAGCAACTCGATGTACTGACAGACATTGAAAACGCCGGTTTTTACCGCCCGGATGCCGCCATACTCCACTGGGGCAACATAGATCACAGCACCCCCCTGGCCATAAACAAAGGCAGCTTTCAGGTTGATCGAGGGGTATTCGACAAATTATTACTGGATAAAGCCATTAACACCGGTGTCACCGTGCTACAGCCCGCAACAATCGAACCGCCCATCGATACCGGCACACAATGGCGAATTGAAGTAAACCATCGGGGCCAGGAAAAAACGCTCATTGCACAGAAGCTGGTGCTCGCAACCGGCAGAAAAACACCCGTAAAAAATCCCCTGCAACGTCTTTCTCCCCCCACACTAGCCACTTATGCCTACTGGAAAAACAGCGCAATAAATGGCATAGAAAGCCGCGTTGAAGCCATCACCGATGGCTGGCTATGGGGAGCCCCGCTGCCTGGCGGCCTGTTTAATATAGCCCTGTTTAGCGACCCCGACTCCCGACACTTCAACAGCCAGGCGCAAATACACCAGCACTACCGGCAAAGCCTCACACACTCACAACTACTCAGCGGCTGTCTTGCAGGCAAAATACAGGGAGAACTGCATATTTGCGATGCCTCCGCATATGTCTCAAAAAAACCTGCGGACAACCGGCATTTTTTTATCGGCAGCGCCGCACTTGGCATAGACCCCCTCTCATCCCAGGGCGTACAGGTTGCCATTAAAACCGCACTACTGGCCACAACCGCATTACACACCCAGCTTTCCTCGCCACAGCAAAGCCAGGCCGCAATCGAATTCTATTCTCGCAAAGTAAACGACATAGCACACCAGCACCAGAAAATAGCCCAACGCTTCTACTCAGAACACGCCCACAGGTGCAACAGCACATTCTGGCGCAGAAGAACATCAGCACCTGTTAATAAAGTAATCATCAAAACCGTTAAAAAAAATGTTCAACATGCTTACACCCCCCATTCAACTCAGTTAAAATTGTCCAGTGAAGCTCGGCTAAAAAAACAGCCCGTACACGTGGGTGAGCAGATTAAAAGCATCAGAGCCCTGCACCACCCGAGCCTTGCCCGCCCTGTCGCCTTCCTGCAAAACATTGAACTGGCTCGGCTACTGGAATTTATCGAAAACAAAAGCAGAACCAGCCGGGAAATCATCCATGAATGGGCACCACACACAGGGATAGAATCGGCATATAAAATACTTGCATGGTTACTGGAACAAAAGGTGGTAAATACAGTAGAATATAAGAACAGCACTGGATCTTAAATCATCCGTTATATAAGGGAATCAGAATGAAAGCACTACTACAGGCCTATGACGAGTTAGTAGACAAACATCAGTCAAGGTTTGAATCAATAGAAAACCAGCAATACACTGTTAAGTTTTCTGCGCATGATTTTTTTTCAGTCGAACCCTTTTACCATGAAATAAACAACATCCCTGTTTCTCAGGCTAAATTTTATGACGACCAGGACGAACTGCCTGAAGATGGCTACCTGTATATCTGTGCCATTATAGACCACAAGCTCGCCTATGTAAGAAACAGCTTTGGTGGCGAAACCTTCTATGACAGCTTTTTTACCTACAACAACAATGAAACCTGGCGGCTGGAAGTGTACGCCAGTGAACAGGGGAAAAAGCCCGTAAAAGTAGAGCGCCTTCTGAAAGATGAAGAAGGGCGTTACATCAGCTTTGAAGCCTACTCAGAGCACGGATACCAGAAATTCAGCTACAACTACACAGGCACAGGTCTGGAAATAGCAGCATCCTACCACGACGCCAAGCACAAGCATTACATGGATCGAAGCTTCCAGGTTATTATAGACTATACCGAAAACAGAGTAGAAAGCATCCTTGAAACAACCGATAAAAGCCATACACTCATATACGACAAAACATTATCTAACTCCTCGTTACAGGACTTGCTAAAACATGCCCAGTCTACAATTATTGAAACCATATTATCGAAATTAAAAACAACCGATGATATTCAAGACACAATAGACTTCATGGTACTGGAATACACCATGCAGCACCCCTTTCCACCAACACTTGCGCTGGACTATAAACCCGCAGACGAAGAAATAGACTACCCGCTGGAAATATACAATGCACCCGACATGAGATACTTCTCTGAAGAGAGCCTTAACATCGACCTGCACAGCGAACACGGTGTCCTGTATGACACACTGAACTCCCACCTCGAAGAGCTGTATGACCAGAGCAGTGAAATAGACGAAGGCGAAGAAGGCCAGTACGCAATATCAGAAAAAATGGTATTTGAAGCCTACTGCGAAATTTGCCGTGAACTAAAGAAAAGCATACCGGCCATGAAAAAGAAATTTCAGGTATCAAAGGGCTTTCATGTAATCGCCCGGGATTTTGAACAGTGCAATGAAATTGACTTTATAAAAGAACTGTTTAGCACAAAGGAATATGAAGCGATTGAAGAGTCCATGGAAGCATATCAGAACACATCCGTTCTTAACGAACAGGATCAGGCCCTGCTGGAGCACCTTGAAAAGACGCTAGAGAAAGAAGAAAACAAATACAAAACACTAAAATCAGAACTCAGAAAAAAAACAACCCGTAGCGTATACACCAGAGACCAGCGCTACTACCTGATTCCTTTTGGCCATGAACTCGAAACCCACAAACCGCGTAAAGGAATAGACTTTAAAAACACAAACGACTTCATGGATCAGGCAGAAGGCGACAGCTACTATGAGTATATCCTGGAAAACGACGAGCCGGTTTGCATTGCAGCTTACCAGAACGGCAAGCTAAGAACAGAACAATATTACAGCCGGACAGACAGCATCGTTAATGAGTGGCACTTTCAGCATTATGACACTGGGCTCGGGCTGCAAAGCTTTGGGATTTTACACCTGAAAGACAGCAAGCCGGAAAAATTTGAAAAATTTTTACACAGCCACATCGAAACAACAGATTACTACCATGACAATAAAGGCAAAATAACAACAGACAAAATGGCTCGCTTTCTTATTAATAAAAAATTTATACACAAAGGCTACAGCGAGCACCATTACACCTATACCGAAACCGGCGAATTACAAAAAATAACGCTCGTTTACGGAGACGAAGAAAGTACTCGCACCAGCTACTCCATCGATGATTCATTCATACATGAATGCATCATCGACATAGTCAACCAGTGTCATGACAGAATTTTAGCCAACATCACCGAGCACAACATAAAAGATGCCATAGCCATAGTGCTTGAAAAAGATCGCGACCCCATATTTCCATTTTACTACTTTTATTTGCTACTACCCACAATGAAAAACAGCATACACTGGGAAAGAATCGACACAAAATACAGCCGAGCATTTGACGATGACATTTTCATTAATTTTACACTATACACCCGAAGCCCTGATCTGCATGACACCGAGTCATATTTCAGCTCGAAAGAGTGCAACGAATACATTGAACTGACACTCAGAAAAATAACGGAACGGCTCCAGGCATCCATAAAAGAAAAGTTTGGCAAAGCGATTAAAATTTACATAAAACCACTCACCGAAAGCACCGAGCGCATAGACAGAATTATTTTAGAAGCGCCCGAGGACAAACCACCTGAATAAATTTTTAACACCCCGGCACCGCACCAGAAATGAAGCTGGAATCCCATGCTACCACGCTGAATTTACTGAGGTATTGATTGCCAGGGAAAATCGTTTGATTCCATTGCGCTAACAGCTACTTTTTTTCCTTCATTACTAAAGCTCAGAACATTACCTTCTGGTGCCAGCCCGTCAATGTCTATGTAGCCATATAAAAATAACTTATTGTCTTTGCAATAAAGCGGTGTTGAAGAACCATCATGATATAATTTTTTTACCACATTTAACCTAAATTAATCGGTTGGATGCCTTAAACCTAGATTAATCAGTTGGGTGCGAAAAAGATGTGCAAGTTATTGATTTGGATAGCGTAATGAAAAAATGTGAGGTCACCTTATTGGTGATGAACACTTTTT
>VAOX01027432.1_pt1 | contig 20008 bp, 14 predicted proteins | sample 3393891 | NCBI WGS metagenome assembly VAOX01 (sample SAMN08290429, study PRJNA428436) | hydrothermal vent metagenome | isolation source: Deep-sea hydrothermal vent chimney | place: Indian Ocean: Southwest Indian Ridge | depth 2822 m m | reverse complement strand
TGGTTACCTACTCCACTCCTATTTACTTCAATAATGGTAAAACATTTGCCGGGGTTGCTACGGCAGATATAAAACTTAGCTGGCTGGATGAAATTATCCAGCATTCCAAAATAGGAAAATCGGGTTTCGGTTTTATTGTTTCAAAAAATGACGTTATCATCGCCTATCCAGACCAGTCCATGCACATGAAGAATCTGCGTAAGACGAATATCACTACCGGAAACTGGAAAAAATATTTTGACAGTAAAATCTCCTCATCAGCCGTATATTTTTCTACTGCCTGCCATTACCGGAGTGGTAACTGCTGGATTGCAATAAAAACATTACCGAGTAGCGGCTGGAAAATTATTATTGTTTTCCCTGAACAGGAACTGATTGCAAACATTAATTCTCTTACGCTAAAAATATCTATTATTGCTGTCACAGGGCTGATTATTTTATTTTTTGTGGTTTTTTCTATTACCCGGACATTAATAAAACCCCTGGGCAGACTGGTTATAGCAACAAAAGATATTGGTGAAGGCAGGCTTGATAACAAACTGCCTGAACCTGTTAGAAATGATGAGATTGGTTCACTCACCAGTGATTTTGGCACTATGCGCACCGCGCTGAAAAAATACATTAAAGATTTGAAAGAATCAACCGCCAGAACGCAAAAAATGGAAAGTGAAATTCAGATTGCCAAAGATATACAGATGTCAATGATACCGGGTGGCGGTAATGTCTCTATTAATGAAAATAATTTCCAGCTATTTGCCTACCTGAGACCAGCATATTCTGTTGGCGGCGATCTGTACTATTATCAGAGGAAAAATGATGAGCTGTATTTTATACTTGGCGATGTCTCAGACAAAGGTGTACCTGCCGCTTTATTTATGGCAAAAACCGTAACCCTCTATACGCGAGCATTAAGTGAGGAATTATCACCTGGGCGTACGCTGAGTATGATGAATGAAATACTGGTGCAAAATAATGATACCTGTATGTTTGTCACAGCTTTATGTGGAAAGATTAATCTTTCCAGCGGAAAAACGATTATGAGTAATGCAGGCCATATGAACCCTGTCTATAAAGATAATGAATGGACTAAAGAGCTTGATATTACCGGAGCAACTGCACTGGGTCTGGTAAATGATATCGAATATCCTGATATCCACTTCGAGATGAATCATGAAACCGCATTAATACTTTATACTGATGGTATATCTGAAGCACATAATAGCAGCGATAATCAATACACCGAGCAGCGTCTTATTGACCTGTTAAAAATACAGAACATGGAAAACATAGACGATATTGGTAAAACAATTATTCGAAGTGTTGATCATTTTGCAGAAGGTATCGAACAGTTTGATGACATTACTTTACTGATTTTTTATTATAAATAGGCAGGCAGTCCGTCAATTATTTATACATGAACAACCAACAGCACATAACTGTTTTCGGTAAAAAAACTGAGCTCAAAAATCTGGATAAGTTTCTTAGTCAGTACATTCGTACGCATAAGCTCCCAGCTAAATTATTACATGATCTGAAGCTGGTGCTGGAAGAAACATTTATCAATATCGTCACTTATGCCTATAATAATATTAATGAGGAGGAACAGACTGTCTGCATAGAAATATGCCATAAGAATAACTGTATTAGTCTTTACTTCACCGATACTGGTGTGGCATTTAACCCGCTAGAAGATGTGCATCTATCAGAAAAACCCAGTAATTATGGCAACGGAGGGATGGGTATTCAACTTATAAAGTTGTTAACTGATGAGCAATATTACAAAAGGACGAATCAAACTAATGTATTTACTCTGGTAAAATATTATACTTGATTAGTCGTACAAATAAAAAGAATAACTAGCTAGCCATTAGCATTACACTGTGAGCCTGGAGAAAAAAACTAATGCCACTAAAAATTACTGTTATTTCTGAGATCAACAATAGAAAACGCATTGCCATCGGGGGTAGCCTCAACAGTAATACTTCACCCGAGTTACAACTGTGTATCAACGCCGAAATTAATAATATTGTAGAGGACATAATTATTGATTTTAGCCACCTTGACTTTATCAGCAGTGCTGGCCTACGCATTATTTTTAAGACGAAAAAGATACTGGATTCGCAGAATCGAAAGTTATATCTGGTAAACTTACAACCTCAGATTAAAAAAGTATTTGAAATCATCAAGGCACTTGATGGAATGAATGTTTTTAAAAGTCAGGATGAAATGGATAATTATCTGGCCACCATGCAAAACAAAGTCATAGATGAGGAGTAAAAGTTACGCATTAATTCCTCGGCAAGCAGTTTACTCATCCGCATGACGAATATCATCAAACACGGAATAGACATCACTCTCCCAGCGCCGGAATAATACTTTGTCCGCTTTATCCGTAATCATATCTGCGTAGATTTCCGGGTTTGCCGTAACAATCACTGTTTGGCCGTTTTCTGCAAAAATAGAAATTTGTGGTGGCATGTAAGCATCGAGAACAGGGTATTTGTTGACCAGGTACTCAATCTCTTTGGGTTTACCTACAAAAACGACCCGATATTTATCCGTATGATACCCTTTACTGGTTAATCCTATATCAACACGCTGGACACGAGCAATAGTATAACCATGCTTCTTAATTGAGGTTTGCAATGTCAACATAGCCTCTGGAAATGCCTGATGTGAACGAACCATTAACAGGTCGTTGGCAAACACTGGGCTAAGCGTAAATAGAAACAATAACCCCGCTAACCCCTGAATTATATTTTTCATAAGGTCGCATCCTCTAATATCGACTGATATACACCATGCATTTTTTTACAGGCTTCATCGAGTTCGCGGTTATTAAACAATCGGCTTAAATATTCAGGATTAACGGTGCTTAACTGCACTTTGCCATTTTTCTCAGTAACCGTAATTCGACAGGGCAAAAACATACCAATCCGTGGGTCAATTGCCAGAGAATCAAATAAAAATTTGAAATTACAGAAATGAATTACCACTTTTTTTCTATCTTCCTTATCTTTCTTAACCAGACCGTAGTCAAGATATTCAACACGTATCAAGATAAAGTTCTGATTGGTAATCGCCTGTTTTATATTATTAATCGTTTCCTTCATGCCATAGGGTGAAGCCATCGTAATAACGGGAGATTGCTTACTACTGGGATTTAAGCGTTGCGCTAATTTAGCAGCGGATGGTTCATATGATCGAATAAAAGCAACCAGGTCATTAATATCCTCTTCAGATAAACCATTAACCAGCATTGAGGTCATCGGCGTCCCTTTACGCCCAAAAGTAATGGTATTGCGGATCATATTATCACTGGCGGCAGCAAGAAAACCGGCATTGTTTAACGCTGGTGCAATAATGGGTAAATTGCGTTTCCTGGAAAAAGTTACACCGGTGCCTTTACCACCCTGACCATCTTTACCATGACAACGTGCACAATGGCTGGCAAACAAAACCGCGCCATGTTTACTGTTACCGACAACTGGAGTTCTATCTTCATTGGGCGCCGGTTTTCCCGTCCAGCCTCGCATATGTTTAATGATTGCACCGACCTGCGCATCACTTAATGCATCAAATGCAGGCATAATACGACCGGGACGGCCATGTCGAATGGTTTTTTTCAGGTAGACATTCGAGACACTGTTAATAAATGAGGGCAAGGCAATCGGCACACCAACACCGCCCATTCCCTCTGAGCCATGACAGGCCGAGCAATGTCTGGCGAATAATTCATCACCGTGGGGGGCACTATAAACGCTCATGCTTACTAGAAACAAGAGGAAAACTTGAGCTATTTTTATTAATAAACGTCGCATTAAAAATTTACCCCGGCGGCCATGTCATGTTACGGCCGGCCAATACATGCAGATGGACATGAAAAACTGTCTGGCCAGCCTGTTCGTTACAGTTCATCACCAGTCGATACCCCTCTTCAGCCACACCCTTATCACCAGCGATTGTTTTTGCTGCCAAATAAAGCTGACCGATAATAATTGCATCATCATCCTGCAGATCATTCACCGTCGAAATATGTTTTCTGGGAATAATCAGAACATGCATAGGGGCCTGCGGGTTAACATCTTCAAACGCCAGCACATTCTCATCTTCATAGACAATACTGGCAGGGACTTTACCTTCCAGAATTTTGCAGAACAAACAGTCACTCATATTAATTGCTCTCGTATTATATGAGTATATAGAGAAATTATACTCAAAAAGCGGATTTTAACTTTGATACAAATCAACTTATTACTGAAACGAATAAAAAGGCTAGCCATGGTTAAAGACACGCGGTAAATACTTTCATGCAGACTCGACACCCGTATCCCTGTGGCTGACAGTCTTGAACAATAGGTACCCTTTTCATCTGTACTGTTAGTAATTCATTTCAGGATGAAAGCCGCTGACGCCCTGAAAATGCATGTGCCAGCGTACCTGAATCAATAAACTCCAGTTCGCCACCCAGCGGCACACCGTGTGCAATGCGGGTTGCCAGCACATTATGCCGTATCGCCATTGCAGAAATATAATGCGCTGTCGCTTCACCCTCAACCGTCGGATTGGTTGCCAGAATAATTTCTTCTATTTGTCCCGATGCCAGACGTTCATCCAGCAATTGCAGACCCAGTTCAGCCGGACCAATACCATCCAGTGGCGACAAATGCCCCATCAGGATGAAATATCTGCCACGAAATTCAGCAATATGTTCAATTGCATAAACATCGGCAGGTGTTTCCACCACGCATAACTTGCTGTCATCCCGTGACGGACTGCTACACAGGCCGCATAAAGCCTCCTCACTTAGTGTTCTGCAACGTTTGCAGTGGCCAATATTCTCTGCTGCCTGTTGTAACGCCAGCGATAAAACCGTTGCCCCACTGCGATCGCGCTCAAGTAAATGAAATGCCATACGCTGTGCTGATTTGGGCCCGACACCAGGCAGGCACGTTAACGCTTCAATGAGTTGCTGCAATAAAGGTGACATATTAGTAGACGACATTCATAACCGACTTTAATCAAACGACGTTGAATAACCAATAAAAAAATAAAAAAACTTAAAAAGGTAACTTCATGCCACCGGGAAGATTCAAACCCGCAGTTAAACCTGACATTCGGCTTGATGATTCAGTTTCAATTTTTCTTACTGCATCATTCACCGCTGCAGCCAGTAAATCCTCCAGCATTTCCTTATCATCACCCATTAGACTATCGTCAAGCTGGACACTACGTAGCTCATGGCGGCCATTCATCACGATTTTGACCATGCCACCACCCGCCTGTCCTTCAACTTCCATGCTGGCAATTTCTGCCTGCGCCTTCTGCATGTCTTCCTGCATTTTCTGCGCCTGTTTCATCATATTGCCCATCGCGCCTTTCATCATAATTTACCTCACACTTTTTAACCATTAAGGAATTGTTGATCAATCTATACAATCGTATCTTATTACTGAAACAGATAAAAAGGCGACCTGGTGTTCAAGACACGCTGTCAATACTTCCATGTAAGCTCGACACCCGCATCCCTGCGGCTGACGATCTTGAACACCAGGTCGCCTTTTCATCTATCCTGTTAGTAACAAGCTGAAGTATCCAAACTTCGGCGTGGCAAAACTTGACAATAGCCAGCTATAAAATTAATTCAACGGTTTTACCGAACCGGGAATAATTTCGGCATTAAAACATTCTTTTAATGTCTGCACAAAAACATCTTTATTAATAGATTGCTCTGCCTGTTGCTGGCGTTGTTGTTGCTCACGTTGCGTTGTCTGTGCGGGTGTTTCTATTAACGTATTTTTCGATTCTGCAAATGCGCTAGTTATTTCAACTTCCAGTTGTGCCTCAATATTGAAGTATTCACCTAACGCTTGCTGTAACCGTTGTTTCGCTTTTGGGTTTAATAAATTACTCTGCCCAGAGTCAAGCTGTAAAATAACGTGATTCCCTTCACGTTTTTTAAAAGCGCAGTTAATCGCCAGTTGTTTGACCAGCCCTCCCAGAGAAAGTGCCTGCACAATGCTACGCCAGTCATCAGGAAAAACTGATTCTGCCTGTTCTGCGACTTCAGACACTTGCTGCGTTACGCGAGTGGTAACCATTGTTGCTTCTTGCACCTGATGTGGGACAACTTCAGTATCTGTTCTGGTTGTAGCTAAAATTGACGACTGCTCTGCAGATGATTCACTGGCTGTTGTGGCCTGGACATGAGGGACAGCCAGCGATGAAACCGACGCATTAATTGCCGCTCTTGCGGCCTGCGCCCCGCCTTTGCCGGTGACAGAAGGCGCGCTGGCGGCTGGCATTGATGCTGCGGGTAGCGAAGAACCCATTGCGTTTGTGGATACGATATCAGCTGATGCTGGGGGCATCAATGATGTGTGCTTTGGTACTGTATCTAAAGATATCGGTGCTGAGACAGGACGAAACGCCAGCATACGTAGCAATACCATTTCAAAACCTGCGCGTGCGTCTGGCGACAAAGGTAAATCGCGCCGTCCAATCAGACCTGTCTGGTAAAACAGTTGTAGATCTTCTGCGCTCACTTGCTCGCATAGCTGCAATAGAGATGCTTTGGCACTAACATACTCATCCAGCGCTTCAGGAACAACTTTAGCCAGATTCATATGGTGCAAGACACTCAGTAGTTCAGCCAGTACATTTTCGTAGTCTGGCGAGAATTCAGCGAGCGCTGCAACTTCCTTCATTACCAACGCGGCATCGTTACTTAACAATGCCTGCAAAATAGCCAATACCTGTTCACGCGATACCGTACCCAGCATATCGCGTACTTCCTGCTCACGAATAACACCGCCACCAAATGCCAGTGCCTGATCGAGCAAACTGAGTGCATCACGCATGCTGCCATCAGCGGCTTCAGCTATCAGTTGCAGCGCCGTAACATTAAATTCAATATTTTCTTCACTTAATATATATTGTAAATGGTTGGCGATTAAACTGACTGGCAGCCGTTTGAGATTAAACTGCAAACAGCGTGACAGAATTGTTGCCGGCAGTTTCTGCGGGTCAGTCGTTGCAAGTAAAAATTTTACATGCGGTGGTGGCTCTTCCAGAGTTTTAAGCAGCGCATTAAAGCTGCTTTTGGAAAACATGTGTACCTCATCAATCAGATAGACCTTATAGCGCCCTCGTGTGGGGGCATACTGCACGTTTTCGAGTAACTCGCGGGTATCATCCACGCCCGTTCGCGAGGCTGCATCAACTTCAATTAAGTCGATATATCGACCTTCAGCAATCTCCTGGCAGGTAGAACAGACCCCACACGGCGTGGAGGTTATGCCGGTTTCACAATTAAGTGATTTGGAAAAAATACGTGCAATGGTCGTTTTACCAACGCCACGAGTACCGGTGAAAAGGTAGGCGTGATGTAAACGTTCATCATTGAGCGCATTCACCAATGCCCGTGACACATGTTCCTGCCCCACCAGAGCCTGAAAGTTTGCCGGACGCCATTTTCGTGCCAGTACCTGATAACTCATACTAACGTCTGTGCCAGCACAAAATGCATTTCTACAGGAAGATAATGTGTATAAACCATCAAAAAAGCCTGTCAGGCCTGAAAAACAGGATAAGCCTATAAATTAGGCGGCAACCCGTTCCAGCCACACCTCAGCACCCGAAGTCACCATTACCGTTGCTTCCTTCCGGATCTGGCGGAGTTCACAGTTAGTCGTCGCGAGGGAACCAGAACAGGTCACCATAGAACGCTTATTATACATTTTTAATTCGGCTTTTACCGCAAACAAACAGATTTTTTTATACTTAAGCAGGCATCTATTCGAGGTACTCGCCATTGTGTACTGTATAATACCGTATCTTTGTAGATAGAAAAAACACCGACGCATGAAAACACAGTTACGAATCGCAACCCGCAAAAGCCCGCTTGCTCTGTGGCAGGCCGAGCATGTCAAAGCATGTTTGCTCGCCGCCCACCCAGAGCTTAATGTGGAACTGGTTACTTTTTCCACGCAGGGTGATAAAATTCTCGATACACCGCTGGCAAAAATTGGTGGTAAAGGCCTGTTTGTGAAAGAACTGGAAGTCGCCATACTGGAAGACAACGCTGACATTGCCGCGCACTCAATTAAAGACGTACCGATGGATTTCCCTGAGGGACTGCACCTGTCCACCATACTGGAACGTGAAGAACCTTGCGATGCCTTTGTTTCAAATCGTTACGGTTCTCTGGAAAGCCTCCCCAAAGCAGCTATCGTCGGCACCAGCAGTCTGCGTCGGCGTTGCCAGTTACTAAACCAACGCCCCGACCTGATCATTAAAGACTTGCGTGGCAATGTCAACACACGACTGTCAAAACTGGATAACGGCAACTACGATGCCATTATTCTCGCCTGCGCCGGACTTGTTCGTCTGGAAATGGAACACCGCATCAAACAACGTATTTCATCCGACTCGATCTTACCCGCTGTCGGTCAGGGCGCGATTGGACTGGAAGCCAGAATTGACGACGATGAAACTCTGGCACTCATTAACCACCTTAATCATACCGATACCAGCGACCGCATTTATGCTGAACGTGCACTTAATCATCGACTCCAGGGTGGTTGCCAGGTGCCCATCGCCGGATACGCCCAGTTAGATGCTGACACCCTGCACCTGAAAGCACTGGTCGGTGAGCCCGATGGCAGCATTATAGTGAGTGGCAATATCAGCGGTCAGCGCAGCGATGCCGAAGCACTCGGCAGAACACTTGCCGATGACCTGCTTTTACGGGGTGCCAGAGAAATTCTTGAACGCCTGTATAAGGCACAATCGTAACGCGCGTGCATTGCATATTACAGACAGGTAACGTAACCTTGCGTCCCAGAAATCCAGTGCCGAATAATGCGCCTTCGGCACAGCTAAGTAACAGAATATTTAAAATAATACGTAATTTGAAGATTTAAGAGAGGTGGCCGAGTGGTTGAAGGCGCACGCCTGGAAAGCGTGTATACGGTAACGTATCGAGGGTTCGAATCCCTTCCTCTCTGCCAATTACTGCCCAGAAAAATAACTCCCGCATTTAGACTCTCCTTACTCCTGTCAATCCTTTACTGTCAACGCCGAGGATGTATTTACAGAGCAATAAATCCCTGCTCATGTCACAATGTATTATCATAAACCATCTACCCGTTATACCACTACCACATGCTACACATACACCACAGCAACCGTCTGGAAAATCTAGCAAATAAACTGCTTTTCTCGTACACAAATAATAATACACATCCTTTTACGCCACGTATCATTATTACCGAAAGTCCATCGCTAACTCGTTGGCTAAAACATCAGTTCTGTCAGCATGACGGTATTAGCTGTCTTTTAGAAATGCCCATGCCTGCTGCATGGCTATGGAAACAGGCAAGACATCGACTAAATCTTCCAGCAGAATCTGACCCACTAACACGCGAACGCATGCAATGGCTAATTCATGCAGTACTCGCTGATAACACTGTTCTGTCTCAAGCACATGACAATGCACAGGTGACATTCTATTTAAGTAAAGACGATACTGGCCTCAAACGTTGGCAACTTGCCGGTCGTATTGCTGATTGTTTCGACCGTTATCAGTTCTACCGTCCAGAACTGATAGAAAAATGGTCCCATGGAGAGGATACACAATGGCAAGCAATATTATGGCGTGAAATTTCAAAAGGTGTTGAAGCGAATCGTGTAGTGCTTATGCACCGGTTTCTTGAAGAACTGGAACACCTGTCTAAACCCAACTTACTGCCTGAACGATTAGACCTTTTTTCCATACATAATCTGCCGCCACTACTGCTGAATGCCTATGTAGCTATTGCCAAACATATTCCAGTAAAAATCTGGTTGCTTGCGCCAACTGAACAATACTGGGCAGACTTGAAAACGCCACGGGAAAAAACAAAAAAACGACTGAATGACCCAGGAAATATAGCTTACTGGGAAGAGGAAGGAAATCCTTTGCTAACCCAGTGGGGAAAACAAGGACAAGTTTTTCAGGACCTGCTACTGGAAATGAGTACGCCAGAAAATGAGGAAACAGTCTTTTCTAAACACTCAAAAGATATACTTCAACACAGCATCCTTAGCAACTTACAAACGGATATTTATAATGCTGTTGAGGAAGATAAAGCACAGGAAAAATCAATACATGAAAAAGCATTAACCAGCATACAGATACATATCTGCCACAGTGCAATGCGTGAGTGTCAGGCACTACACGATACTTTAATGCACTGTTTGAAAGATAATCCAGAACTCGAACCAGAAGACATACTGGTTCTGGTGCCAAAAATTAGTCGCTATGCACCATATATTGAAGCCGTTTTTGGTCGCGTGCCTGGCAAAGAAGAGAAACAACTACCCTTTAACCTTTCCGATATTGTACTAGCCGATGAACATCCATTAATACATGCTTTTTTAGGCCTGCTTGAATTGCCTGAAAGTCGCTTCACCCGCACTGATGTATTAAGCCTACTTGACCTGCCAGAGGTTCGTTGTAACTTTGGTTTACACCCTGAAGACTGCGCAAAATTAACAAAAATATTCGATGAGCTTCATGTTTACTGGGGTTTAGACGGTGAGGATAAGCAGTACCGATTTGATTTACCCGCTATTGAAGAGAATACATGGCAACATAGTTTTAACCGGATTATGTCTGGCTTCTCTCTGGGTTCAGAAAATCTCTATTCTGGCATAGCACCAAAAACTGGGCTCACATCACAGGATGCAGAACCTGCTGCGCGCTTTTTTGAGCTGTTAGATACATTGCGTGAGTGGGCAAAAAAGCTGAAGGATATGAATGCAACCGCAACCGTGTGGACAGAAACACTGAACAGTTTACTTCTTGATATCTTTGGTGAAAACAAAGATGAAGATGACCGTCTAAGCCAAATCCGAAACCTCCTTAGCGAACTGGCAGAAATCGGAAAAGAAAATGTCGTAATATTAAAAAGAATTGTAATACATAATTGGCTGAGTAAAACATTATCTACGCGCACAGAGCGCAGCCATTTTTACAGTGGCGGAGTAACTTTCTGTGGTATGCAGCCACTACGTGGCGTACCTTTTAAAATCATATGTTTGCTAGGTATGCAGGATCAGGCCTTCCCACGTCGTCACAAAAATATTGAATTTGATCTTATGGCAAAGAAATGGGTACATGGAGATCCTGACCCTGCGCTGGAAGATCGCTACCTTTTTCTAGAAACCTTGTTAGCTGCGCGTGAACGCTTGATTATTAGTTACACCGGTCGAAACAATCGAAACAATGAATCACTTCAACCATCGATTGTAGTACAGGAACTAATCGACTACATGGATGAGCATTACACCATTAATAATAAAAAACCTTCTGTAAAATTAACCAAAGTACATTCGTTACAGGTCTTTGGCCGTGGTAATTTCAGCAATACCATGCACCGCAGTTTTGATGGCTGGTGGCTAGAAATAGCTAAAACCGTGCTGACACATGAAGTTGCAACAGTCAAAAATAATTGGCCAGTTATTGTTCTTCCAAACGAACATGAACCACAACGCCAAACATCACCAATACTTCTGAGCAGATTTTTTAAACACCCTGTAAAATATTTTATACAACAGCAATTACACATCCACGAACCCAGTGATATTGAAGTCGTTGAAGATGAACCCTTCGATCTTGACAAGCTGAAACAATGGCAGATTTTTAATCAACTACTCGAATACTGGAAACAAGATGAAACGGATGAATCAGGTCAGATGATAATGGCACATGGCATGCTACCGCATGGCAGCCTGGGGAAGAAAATACTCACCAAAAAGAAAGCTGAATACCGTGAAATAATCACAACTCTGAAAGCCATTCCAGATATCCAGCCACCGCTAAAAAAACATCCTATTGATATTGATCTGAACCTGGCTATCAACGGCAAAGTCTGGCAGTTAGCCGGTCGTCTCCAACATACTTATGCAGATATTGGACTGGTACAAATTTCTGCCAGTAACTATGAATTACATAAAGTCATGTCTCTATGGATAGAACACCTCTGCCTACATGCCAGCAAACATCAACAAGCGGGTACAGCACGCTTTATCTGCAAAAATAAAGCTATGCAGCTACATGCTATTGATGCAGAAAGCGCGCTTGAGCATCTTAAGGTTTTGATTGAAGTATACACAACTGGACTATCTAGCCCTCTACCTTTTATGCCTCAATCATCCTCTAAATACGCAGCAACATGGACTGAAACAAAAGATAAAGGCAAAGCCATCAAAGCGGCTCTAAAAGTATGGGATAACAAACAGATGAATAGATATACCGGCGAAAACGAAGATTTTTTTGCAACCCTTGCCTTACGGGGAAATGCATGGGAACCTGACGAAGACTTTGCCAACTATGCACTACGTATCTTCAATCCGTTGCAAAATTGTCTAGAGCCACTGATATGAATAATAGAGAGTTAAAGATTAATGCGATCATTCCAGGAAAATCCCATCTAATTGAAGCCAATGCTGGGACGGGTAAAACCTATGCCATCGCTAATCTATTTCTGCGTTTTATACTCGAAGGCACTACTATTCAACATTTATTAGTTGTCACGTTTACCCGTGCAGCGACTGACGAATTACGTGGGCGAATTCGCAAAAGGATTAACGAAGCACGCCTGCTGTTAACAGCGAATGTTGAAGCCATAGATGAAGATGATTTCTTCAGCGCACTACCTGAAAATTATCCTGAAGGCCGAATCAGGGAGCAGGCAATACAACGCCTGGCACTGGCACTAATGGATATACATGAAGCCCCTATCTACACTATACATGGTTTCTGTCAACAGGCGCTTACTGACCAGGCTTTTAGTAGCGGACAGTCCTTTGAGCTGGAGCAAGCGGATGATGAAGAACTAAAACGCCACGCCATGCAGGACTGGTGGCGACAACGTACCTACGAAATATCAGCAGCTGAACTCACTAGCCTGCAAAAGATATTCCCAACTTTTAAAGTCCTCCAGGAACAACTGAAACCTTTGCTCCAGTCACCTGCTCCTGGCCTTTATCCTACACCTATTGATGATGTAACTGTCATCAAAAATAAACTGCAAGACACATTACGAAACTTTGCTAGATGCTGGGGTGAACAAAATACCGTAGCGCGTGAACGCCTACTGTCAGAAAATTCACCATTAAATCGCGGCCGACATCGTATTGCTACTCTTGAGAAAAATCTCAACACACTTGATGAATGCCTGTTATGCGACACACCTTTTGTACCGGAAGCAAACACCTTAAAATCCATTTTTCATAGGAATTTTACATTCATAAAAAAAAGCACTAAAGAAGATCAGGATAAGTTTGACATAGCTCCATTCTTACAAGCTGAACACCTGCATAACCTGAGTGAACAAACAAAATCGTTACAACATATCGATGAATTAAATAACGCATACAATTATGTACATTCACAATTAACCAATATAAAACAACGCCAGGGGCTGCTGTCATTTGATGACATGATTCAGCAACTACATAATAGCCTACATAATGGCACTGCAAAAATAGAACTTGCTCAAAGACTCGCAGCACAGTACCCGATTATTCTAGTGGATGAATTTCAGGATACGGATATATTACAGTACGCTATTTTTAACCGTATTCATACCGCTGGGAATAATCATACTTTTATCATGATTGGTGATCCCAAACAAGCTATCTACGGTTTTCGAGGTGGTGATATCTTCACTTATATGCAAGCGCGCCGAGAAGCTGAGCAACACTGGTCATTATCCATCAACTGGCGCTCTACGCCAGAAATGATTAATGCCATTAACAATCTTTTTTCTGGTAAAAACAGCTTTACCTATAAAGACATTCCATACGAGCGTTCCCATGCTCCACAAAATAAAATCAAGGCGCGCCCATTAATAATTAATCACAAAAATGAACCTGCGTTAGTGGTACAGAAACTGCCTCGCAAAGATAACGGTAAAGTAAGCAGTAAAAATGATATATATAACCATGTTCATCATGCTGTCGCCCAACGTATTGCTGAACTGTTAGCTGATAACAATGCCTGCATTGGAGACAATCCTCTAAAACCAGCCGATATCGCCATATTGGTGAGCAGTGGTTTTGAAGCTAGAGAAATACGTCAGGCTCTGCTGGATCAAGGCGTGCGAGCCGTCTCGGTTGGCAAAGATAATATCTGGAAGAGTGACGAAGCCATCGGCCTGCGCTATCTGTTAGAAGCGGCACAGATTCCTGATCATCGTGACCTGCTTCGTCAGGCACTCACCGCGCCTTTTCTCAATCTAAAGACTGAAGACTTATTAAATATTATCACCCTTCCTCAACGCTGGAGCACCTGGGTTGAGCTTATTCATAAAACCAATACACAATGGCAGCAACACGGTTTTATGTCGGCTTTTCAAACATTACTTGGTGGTTTTGGTAAAGCATTAAATCCCTCATCTAAAGGTTCAGACACTTCATCAACATCAACTGACTGGCTGAAAAGAATGTCAGATCCCGAGCGCTGCCTGACCAACCTGTTTCACCTTGCTGAATTGCTGCAACAGGCGAGCAAAAAACATCCTGGTGGAGAGCAACTATTAACCTGGATGTACCAGCAAGAAAATACTGAAGATAATGAAGAATACCAGCTACGTCTTGAAAGCGATGAAGAACTGGTCAAGATTGTTACCATGCACGCCAGCAAAGGGCTGGAATACCCCATCGTCTTTGCAGCATATCTATGGCACTGCAAACCAGCTGATCATAGCGTAAAACAATCCACTCACTGGCATGAAGCAAACAACAATACTTTTCATCATTATTACAGTCCGTGGATTGATAAAAATTCAGCCGAGTTCAAACTGGCTGACCACGAGCGTCTGGCCGAAGATATTCGACTGGCATACGTAGCACTTACTCGCGCCAGCGCACACTGTCATGTGTTCTTCGATGCTGCTGGGAGCAAGACTGGTCATGCTGGCCACACCGCCTTGGCATGGCTTTTATCTGACCGCAAAGTAGATTTGGACAATGAATATTTTGTTACCGACGAAAAAGATATTACACTGCAGCCACTTCTGGAAAAATCAAATATAAGCGTTATTGATGCACAGGAAAATCTAACGACCAGGCCGATTAACATCGCCGCAACGTCAACTGATACGTTAGATGTAGATTCTATTGAACGCAAAATTCGAAGCAACTGGAAAATCGGCTCTTATTCAGCCATGACACGTAATGTACACCAGACAACACGCGTATCACCTCAGGAAAAAACCGATGATTACGCACTAAATTTTGAAGCCGGTGCACATGTTGGGAATTTTTTGCATACCTTGCTTGAACACATCAACCCAACACAGGATCTGCTACCACAAATTAAAAAACTGACACCTGCACTTACTCTGCGTTACGGGTTGAAACAAAAACCAGAAACCGAAGATCTTACCGGCTGGGTGTATAATATCCTACACACACCTCTCAATAAAAATGGTATGACACTGGCAGGGCTAAAGGTAGAACATACTCTACGTGAACTTGAATTTGACCTCAGCGCCAATAATGTTCAATGCAACAAACTAGACGCTCTACTCCGTGAACAAAATACTCATGAGCTCCCACCATTGGACTTTAAAAAATTCCAGGGCATGATTACCGGTATAATCGACCTGGTGTTTGAACATGATGGCAAATACTACATCGCTGATTATAAAAGTAACCTTCTCAGCCGGAAACTAAAAAACTACAGTCCAGACAATCTGGCCATAGAGATAAATACACGTCGTTACGACCTACAATACCTGATTTACACACTCGCGCTGCATCGCCACCTGGAACAACGTCTTAACGACTACAGTTACGAACGTGACTTTGGTGGAGTCTATTACCTGTTCCTACGCGCCATGCGCCCAAAAAATGGTACTCACTATGGTGTATATTTTACCCGTCCAGATGCCAAACTTATAGGAAAACTGGACCACGAAATATTTAACTATCAGATGAAAGAAATTGCATAATGGTCACTAAATTACTCCGCCAGGCCGAGCTCTCGCCACTCGCCATTCAGTTTGCCAAATTCTGCTCACAGTTAGATGATAAGGCCGACGAGCTAGCACTAATAACCGCCGCCATACTTGCTGATCGTAATACACATGGTGATACATGCTTAGACCTTCGTTTTCTGGAAGAAAAAACATTGCTTTATGGAAAAGAAAATAACCGATTAAAACAAGCGCCTGATATTAATCAATGGCTGACCGCACTCGACTGCAAATTCATTGGCAAAACCGATACATACCAACCGCTCATTCTCGACGGCAATCGCCTGTACCTACATCGGCACTGGCAGGAAGAAAAAACCATAACTCAAGTACTGCAATCCAGTTTTGGAAAGATCAATCACAATCCAGAGCGCAGCAAAAAAAGACTAAATATGCTGTTTGATGCAAACACACCCGAAGACAATGCTTACGGACAAAAACTCGCAGCAGCCATGGCACTCACCCGTAAACTCACCATCATCACCGGTGGCCCTGGTACGGGTAAAACCACTACGGTGACTAAAATATTAGCCCTGTTACTCGAACAACAACCTGCCCTTCACATTCTTCTTGCAGCACCCACTGGAAAAGCGGCTGCTCGCTTGACCATTAGTATAAATAAGCAACTGGAAAAACTGGAAAAACACATCACCACAGAGACACTCAACAAACTACCACGAGAAGCTAGCACCATACACCGGTTACTCGGTTGGAAGCCACATGGCTTTGAACATAACCAGGATAATCCACTTTCGTGTGATTGCCTGCTCCTGGATGAAACCTCAATGGTAGATCAGGGATTAATGGCCAGCCTCCTCGCTGCTCTTCCTGAAAATTGTAGAATTATCCTGCTCGGTGATCGTGATCAACTCTCCTCAGTTGAGGCTGGCAGTATATTGGGTGACCTAACCGGACATGGGCAGAGACTTAGCCTGTCAGCCGAACGCGCCATAGAATTACAGGCGCTATTAGGCCAACTACCGACAGATATTATTAACAACAAAACACCTGCCATTGCCGACCACATCGCTCAGCTCACTCACAGCTACCGCTTTGCAAAAGGCGGCGGTATCGGCAAACTCGCATACGCAATAAACAATGGTGATATAGGTGCCATCGACAAATTACGCAAGGAAACCAATGATGAGCTTGACTGGATAGAGGCCAATGGCCAGCAACCTGGAAAAGCAGTTGTCACCTGGGCAGTTGAGCACTATAAGACGATCTTTAAGGCAACAACAGCTAAAGATGCACTAAAAATTTTTGCATCAACCCGTTTACTCACTGCCCTGAATAAAGGCCCCTGGGGTGCAACACAAATCAGCGAACAAATAGAAGCTGAATTACAAAGAACGGAAAAAATCAAAAGAAAAAATAACGCACCCTATAAAGGCCTCCCTGTAATTATCTGTCGTAATGATCGTGAAACGGGTCTATATAATGGTGACACTGGTATTTTTTGGGAAGATGAGCAGGGTGAACTCATGGCATGGTTCGAAATAAAAGAAGGGCTAACGCCTTTCTCAGAACACCAGCTCCCTGAATGGAAGCCCGCCTGGACACTCACCGTACACCGTAGCCAGGGTTCCGAGTACAATCATGTCCTACTGGTTCTACCACCTGATGAGTCACCCATAGTAACCCAGGAGCTAATCTACACCGGAGTCACCCGTGCCGCGCAAAAATGTACCCTGGTGGCAAACTGGCAACAACTTAAGCATGCGGTCAATCGCAAAGTTACCCGGTTTTCAGGTCTGAATGAGCGGATTGGCTGGTCCACTTTTTTACCAGATAGAGTGTGAAACGAAAAAAACACTGATTATTCGGTACAATTATGGTGGATTAATAACAACATATCCCATAGCATAACCAACCGTATCACAAAAATTATAAACCAGACCTTATTACAACAGCCTTAATAACAACTGTGCAGCACAAAAACACCACGAACTGGCAGGCAAACGATAGATCCTATATCTGGCACCCCTACAGTAGTTTTGCTTCAAACAACCCGGTTTACCCTGTTAAATCTGCTAAAGAGGTTTACATTACACTGGCTGATGGCCGTGTGTTAGTTGACGGCATGGCCTCCTGGTGGTGCGCTATTCATGGTTACAATGTCCCCGCCCTCAACCATGCTATTACTTCTCAACTGGCATCAATGGCGCATATTATGTTTGGTGGTTTAAGCCACGAACCGGCAGCCAGGCTTGCAACAAAACTGGTTACCATCACGCCCGCAGCGTTACAGACGGTCTTTTTTTCTGACTCAGGTTCTGTTGCAGTCGAAGTTGCGATGAAAATGGCTATTCAGTACTGGCAGGCAAAAGCTAAACAACATAAACAAAAATTTATCGCGCTACGCAACGGCTATCATGGAGATACCTTTGGTGCGATGTCAGTGGGCGACCCGATTACAGGGATGCACAACCTGTTTTCCGCTGTGCTGGCAAAAAATTATTTTATTGCTTCCCCTGCCTGTAAATTTAACCAACCTTGCAATAAAACCGCGATAAGCGAACTAAAAAACATCCTGCGACAATACCACCACAATATTGCTGCACTGATACTCGAACCCATCGTTCAGGGTGCGGGCGGGATGAAATTTTATTCTGCTGATTATCTTAAACAGGCCAGTGCGCTGTGTAAACAGTATGATGTGTTATTGATTGCAGATGAAATTGCTACTGGTTTTGGTCGCACGGGCAAGCTGTTTGGCTGTGAACATGCCGCTATCTCACCCGATATTATGTGTCTGGGGAAATCGCTGACTGGTGGCTATTTAACCCTGGCGGCAACACTCACAACGACCGTCATCAGCGAGGTAATTTCAACAGGCGAGCCCAACATGTTTATGCATGGCCCAACTTTTATGGCCAACCCACTTGCCTGCTGCGTTGCTTTAGCCAGCATAGAACTGTTATTAGCTTCACCCTGGCAAAGCAACATCAGCAGAATTGAAGAACAGTTAACCGCTGGACTAGCTAAATGCAGCGAACTGGCGCAAGTTCAGGATATAAGGATACTGGGGGGCATTGGCGTAGTAGAACTGCACCAGGCTGTGGATATGGCAGTTATACAGGAGGCATTCGTTACAGCCGGTGTCTGGATTCGACCCTTCGGTAAACTGGTTTATCTTATGCCACCCTATATTATTTCTAATCAGGATATAAAAAAACTCACCGATGCCATTTATCAGGTAGTACAAACGATCTGACTACACTATTTTCATTTCACTTGCGTCAGTCAGTCAACGAAGCTGTCCAGCCAAAAACGATAATATATTTATGGCTTTATCTCGGCACTACCAGCGCATTAAATGCTAGTTGTAATGGATAACATAGGAAAAAATCGGCTTTTTTCTCGGTATATATTAACCGGATGGATACAAAGAATACTTATGCTTCAAGACACACTGTCAATACATCTCTGTAGACTCGACACCGGCATCCCTGCGGCTGACGGGCTTGAACCATAAGTATTCTTTGCATCCGTTTCCATAAAATCATCCATGAACTCTCGTCCATGAAAATTAAAATCAGTGAATTAATTGTCCGCTACCTTGAACGAATTGGTGTGGAAACAATTTTTGGTATTCCCGGCGCGCACATTTTACCTGTCTATGACAGTCTCTATGACTCAACGATTCAAAGCGTGCTGGTTAAACACGAACAGGGCGCTGCCTTTATGGCCGGCGGATTTACCCGTGCTTTCGGAAAAATCGGTGCCTGTATCACCACAGCAGGGCCAGGCGCTACCAATCTGGTCACTGGCATTGCCAATGCCTACGCCGACAGGCTACCATTGATAGTTATTATCGGAGAAGCGCCCACCTATGTTTGTAGTGGTCTAATAGCACCGGACACTTTAATAAGAGAGAATAATTATCAACGATTAAGGTGTCATAATGAGTCAGAAACGAACCTACAAACAATATTCTAAAGAATTTAAAGAAGAAGCGGTAGGCCTGGTACGAGATC